>Ga0209628_10002947_pt1 | contig 11750 bp, 13 predicted proteins | sample TergutCu122P4_FD_187285 | JGI IMG/M metagenome (GOLD analysis project Ga0209628, IMG submission 187285) | Cubitermes ugandensis P4 segment gut microbial communities from Kakamega Forest, Kenya - Cu122 P4 (SPAdes) (version 2) | ecosystem: Host-associated > Arthropoda: Insects > Digestive system...
GGGCTGGCAGGCCCGGCGATGAACCGCCGCCTGTTGGCCAACCCGCTCCCTGAATACCCCCTCGGCCGTGCCGCACCCCGTCCGGCCCATTCGCCCATGTCGCGGCCCCCGACCAACGGGAGGGGGTGAAGCCGGTAGGCCACGGCGTGGGCGCAGAGCCATCAGAATCATCAGCTTTTCCCCGCGTGGGCCGTATCCCGGCGTAAAGCATGGGCAGCGCACGGGCCGTTCAATATCGGTCGGTTTGGCCTTTGGCGGGGAAATCGCACCGGCCCGAATGTGGCGCGGCTTCATCGCGCCAAGCCGCCCCGCCTTTTGGGGCGGCGTCACAGGGCCGATGCGATTTCGCGATTTCCCCGCGCCGTTGATCTTGAATTTAAAACTATCGACAACCGCATATCCATAACAAAAAACTATACAAAAGACGCAATTATGCGAAGTACACCGGCCAAAAAAAACGACGGCACGCGCAGCAAGCGGCGACAATTCCAAGCCCCGTTTCTGATACCGGCGGCAACCGCATGGGAAAAGTTCATAGCATTCTCTCCAAAGAACAGGCCGAAGCCTTCGATATTGTCAGATGGTGTTTTGCCGTCCCCAAGATTCCCGCCGACTCGCCACGGTTTTCATGGTACGTGACGCATTGGAACGTGCCCGCCAAAATCGCTTACGCCAAAAAAACCGGCACTTTCGAGGCGACCGTGGCCCGATGCGACCCCATCGACCCCGCCTGGCTTCGCTTCGTCCCGGCCGCACTCGAACGACACCGCCAGTTCTGGTCATCACTCCCAAGCGCCCGCAAGCAAACAACAGCCAACAGCACAACGACGAAAAACAGCGCCGAATCTACAGCCAAACCCGCGCCGAAAACAACCCGCAAAAAGGCAATGTGAATCAGTTTTTGTTATCGCCTGATAGGTATTTTTTATTTCCTCCCGCCGTCAGGCAGTAACGCCCGCCACGCGGCCCGGTACAGAGCGACTCGCCGCCGCAGGGACACGCCTGCTCGACGCCGGCGACCGCCGGCCCTACCGGTTCCACCCTTTCCTCGGCCGTGGCGGCGACTTGTTCCGCCGCCGGCGCGGCGACTTCTGCCGGATGTTTGGCCGGCCATGCCCATTTGACGATCAAGGCAACGACCAGCACCGGCAACACCACCCAGACTACCTTTCCGCTATCAACCCGCTTGCTTTCTTCACCGGACGGCGCTTCGCCGCCGCGCGCGCGCTGCACCGCAGCACGCCCAATATTCCACGCCCACGCCAACATGTTAATCGCCAGCGCCAGCGCGCCGCCGGCAATTATCCATCCCAATACATCATGCGCCCCGTTATTGAGCAGAGCCACCACAAACGACACTGGCAACAGCAACACCCACCCGAGAAAACATGCCACACGAAACGACACCGCCCGCCTCTTCGTGCCCGCCGCGCCTTCAATCAACAGCGCCCCAACACCCCATGCAACACAATTTGCAATCCACCACATGACGCCCCCAATGAAAAACGGGCGGAAAATTCCGCCCGTTGATGATGCCACCCGCCTCCGCCGTTCGCTACTGCGTGTCGTCCGGCGTTTGCGCCACGGTCGGCCCGGCCGGAGGAGCCGCCGGCTTTGGCGTCCCCGTGCCGATATGCAATTTGTCTTTTATTTTCGTCAGCGCCGATTTTGCCTTGGCACTGACTCCCGATGCGTATCCCATCATGTTCGGTTCTTCCACTTTACCAAAACACCCGACCGGGACATATTGCATTTTTCCGCCGTTGCGATGCGCGTAGATTTCCGATTTCGGGTTGGCTTTGTCCCTGAATCGACGCTGCGCGATTTTGTTTTGCAGCTTTCGTTTATCCTTTTTCGACAACTGGCGAAATGCCTCCCAACGCACCATATACCGGCTTGCCATCGCGTCATGAACGCCCAATAACAACGAGCGCCCCGTGACTTTTTTTCCGATTTTGTCCTGAATGGTTTTCAGCAGCGTTGTCCCGCCTTTCTTCACTTGCGCCGCCAAGGCTTCCGATACGGAATCACTGATGCGCATCATTACAATGTCCTGCGCCCAGTCCATGATTTCGTTTCGCGTCGTATCCGGGTCGAGCAGATTGGATAACGGCAGGCCAACTTTCTCGGCGATGACGCCTTGCGCGATAGTCGCAAAATCTCTCTTGATCGCCTCGACGTTGCGCAGCGAATGCAATTCCATCCCCGTTCGTTCTTTGATTTGCTCCAGCGCGAACGACTCCAAATCCTCAAGCACCATTTCCTTGTCGAGAATATCTCTCAACTGAATTCCAGACTGTTTGGCAATCTCACGGCCCGCGCCAAGGGAAAAACCGCGCCTGATATTTCCCTCGAACTCTTCTGTTTTGAATGAATCCGTACCGAGGCAGACATTCAAAAACATGGCCGTGACGCCCGCGAAACCGCCCCAAAACGCCGAGATTGCCCCATCCGTCAGCGCATCGACCACCGCGCCGATCGTGCCAAAACCGGCCAACCACCGCGTGAACGCTGCCACGGCCGACGGGGCCGAGCGCAGCAACGACCACACTATCGCCAGCAGGCGAACGACAACCGCCCGAACGGCCGCCCACTCGACCACCGCGCCCAACAAAATCAACGGCCCCGGCATGACTTACCCCTTACCAAAAATCACGCAAAAACAGACGACACGCTTCATTTTCCCTCTGCCCATACTTGATTACGCATAAGACGAAAAAAAGAATTTGTCTGTGAACACAGGGGAAATTTTGCGATTTACGACGTATCGCGTTACGCATAATCTGACGGCCACTCCACAGGCCATAGCCTAGCCCTTCTCTATCGACAGTTTCGCCGGACGCAGACTTGCCGTTTTATACCCGCCCGTCACATTCTTTCTGACTCGCTCGTTAGCGCAAAAGCGAAGTGTCGCCCCTCCCCTGACCTTGCCGATCCCTATAAACGTCGGCACCCCATTGACATATTTGTAGCGTTTCATTGTTCTCTCTGGATACGAGCCGACATAAAAATAGCCGTAACGCCTCACCTCTATTTTGTGCCTCGAACCTTTTGCATCCAGCAGATTCGACTCGATTTTGTAGAAAATCGTGTCGATCACCTCACGGACGCGCTGCACGTCCATCATGATATGGTTGGCGACGGCCTCTTCCAGCCAGTTGTAATTCGGTTCATTCGGTTTTGTGGCCACGTCAAATTCTCCGTTGTATCCAGTTGAGATCAGCCAGCAACGCGGTTTTGCGCGGCCCGACCGCGATTTTTTCGGCGGCGCGCGCGAGCTTGACGACGGCCGACGCGGCGCGCTGGCGATACCGGGCGATTTCGTTTTCGCGCCAGCCCGCCGGCAAGCCGATGATGCCCAAGTAGCCCGCCTGCTCGGCGATTCGATCTGCGACCCATGCGCCCGCCTCGATGTCATCGGCAAACCAGATTTCCGCGCCGCCTTCGCCAATCAGCGTTCGCCCGGCGACGACCAGCCAGTTTCCCGCCATCGCCGCCGGTTCGCCGCGCAGAATGGCCAGCGCCGCCAAGTCTCGGCCGATGAAGTCGTCCGGCCACGCCTGATCCAGCCAGACCCCCGGCAACGGCATGACGACATCGCCGCCCCCGGCCCCCGGCCCGACGACGGCGCGCAACGCCGCCACCCCAACCCGCCTGGCCGGCCAGCCGACGACGATACGCCGGCCGTGTCGCCCCGTGACGACGACGTTTGATCGCCGCGCGCCGATGCGAATATCCAGCCTTCCGCCGTTCAGCGCCTGGCCGCACCCGACCCGCGCCAACGGCATGGCGAAGCGCAACGCCGCCCTGTCGACGCGGATGTCGACGCTTGACCGCTGCGCCCGCACCTCAACCGCCAGCCGCCCGCCCACCGCGCCGCCGGCCATGCCCGACCGCTTGCCGCGTAGCAGCAGCGCGCCGCGCGCGGCGCTTTTCGTCAGCCCCAGTCGCGCGCCGACATCGGCCAGCGTCGCCACGTCAGACCCTCGACAAGGCGAGCTTGGTGTTGTACTGACTGACCAACTGGTACTGTTTGCCCTGGCCATCGACGATCATGTCGCCGCCCTGCCCGTAGCCGCCGGCCAGCATCGCGCCGACGATTTCGCCGACCGGCACGCTGCTATAGGTAATCGTCGCCGGGGCCAGCGGCAGGTAGAGCGTATCGGCCCGATCCCGCGCCGCCGATGATGTCAGCGTGCCGAAGGCCGATTGCAGCGTGCAACTGGCGTTCGACATGTCGCCCAGTGACGACGGATTTTTCAGCCTCGGCAGGTAGCAATAGCCGCCGCTGGTATAGACGAATCCGCCTGGCGCCGCCGCGTCGCCGGCCAGCGCCGGGCCATCGCGTTTGACCTCGCCCATGAAAACCCACGTCGCCCAATCGGATGCCGCCAGCAGTAGCCCCGCCTCACTGGCGAGAAAATTCATCGTCCCCGCCGTCGTCAGCAGACCCGAGCAATCGTAGGCACTGGTCACGTAGGTTGCCGCGTGCGTTCCGAGATTCCAGCCATCGATGGCCGCCAACTGGACGCGCGGCCCGGTTGAAATCGTGATTCTCGCCAGCATGCCCGGCCCGCCCGCCTGGCCCGGATGTCTCAACACGCCGAATGGCTGATCGACCGGCGTAAATCCCGACGCCACCCCCGATACGGTCGTCAGCGCCTTGTTGCAACTGGCCGAACAATCGGCAATCGCGCCGCCGCAAATCAGCATCACCAAATCCTGCTGCACCTCGCCTGGCGCGGCATTGGCATTCCATGCGTATGTTCCAAACATCATTCACCCCCACTTGTTCAAACAAAAATCCGATTCGGCCAGCAAGGCCGCCCTGCGCCCCGCATCCGTCAGGCGCGCCGCCGCGCCGACTACCCGACCGGCCACCGCCGCCAGCCTGGCGCGTTTTTTTTCCAGCCAGAGCGCGCGACCTTCCACGCTCATGCCCTCGACAATCGCCGCCTCATTGATGGCGACCGCCCGCGTGTGCTCGATCCAGCGCTCGGCGCTTTCCTTTGAGGCGAACGCGTAAACTTTTCCCGCTGTCCCGATCAACGTCCTGCCGCCGATCGTCAGCGCCGTCCCGACACTCTCCACCGCCTCACCGGCCACGAGCGCCGCTTGCGCCATGACCGGCGCGATGAATCCCGCCTCGCCATCCTTGGCGAACGGCGCAGCAAAGGCCGACGAAAACGCCGCCATCACGCCACGCGCAAGATCAAAGCTACCGCCGTCGCCCCGTTCCCTGCATTGCCGCCCATTCGTCGCCACGTCCCCGCCAGAGCGCCGCCGCCAACATCCAGCACGCCTGTCTTATCCGTCCCCAATGGCCACGACTGAACACCAACACCCGTTATGTAGCCCATCGAATAGGCCCCGACCGCACCCGACGCCACGATCGCCGACCCCGCCGGCCCTGCCGGCCCCTGCCCCCCCGCTGGCCCCGCAGGCCCTTGCGGCCCCGCTGGCCCCGCAGGCCCCGTCAGCCCTTGCTGCCCCGCTGGCCCCGCTGTCCCCGCCGGCCCCTCTAGCCCCGCCGGCCCTGCCGGCCCTGCCGGCCCCGCCGGCCCCTGCAACACGTCAATATCCCCAGCATCCAGCGTCACGACATGATTCAGCGCCACGACGTGCGATGGCTGAATCTTCCCCGCCTCTGCCGTATCGACCCAGTCGTCCGGCCTGACGTGTTCCACCTTCATTTCGTTTCCGACCGAATGACCTCGGCCACGCCGACCAGCGCGACACCTGCCGTCATGAAGCCGTCGATTGCCCCCACCGGAATCGCGCCGATGGCCACCAGCAACCAGCCCAGTCCCTTCCACGTACTCGGCTCTCTCAACTTGTTCAACACCGCTTCCATCACGACTCCTTTCTGAATAACTCGGCCTCGACCCCGCGCCGTTTGACCAGCCCGTCCAACCGCTTGCCGCCGGCATAGACCCAACGACTGAATTCATTGGCCGCGCCGGCAAAATCGCCCGCCGCGACCTTGCGCCTGATCGTCGATTGCTCCCACGCCGACTCGCCGATGTTGAACACCAACGACGCCAGCGCCGCCGCCTGATTGACCGACAACGACTGCCCGACCCGATGCACCGCCCACAACGCCCGGAACACGTCAACGGTCAGCACCGCCTCGGCCACCGCCTTGTCGACACCGCCGCGAAAAAAATCCTCGCCTGGGCGAATCGCATGGCCGTAACCAATCGTCATCGCCCCGCCCGGACAGACGTAAGGCCTCAATCGCAAGCCCTCGAAGCGGCGCAAATACGCCATCGCCAGCGCCATTTCGGCCTCAATGCTCATCCGAATTCCGCCTACCGCCGCCCATACTGTCGATTCTGGAATGCGCCTTTTCCAAGGCGCGCTCCAGCCGCGAGATTTCCTGATGGATGCCCTGCAAATCCTTTCGGATGCCGCCATAGACAGCACCCGCCGATACCAGCAGGCTGACAATCGTAATCAGACTGTCATGCACCGCATCAGACCAGCAGCGCCTGCAAACGCGACACCTCGGCGTCGATGGCCGCCATGTCGGTTACGACCGCGCCGCGCTGCGCCGACAGTTCGGCCTTTTTCGCCTGCTGCGCCTGATTGCCCGTTTCCCAACCCGCCATCGTCGCCAGTTGCGCGTCGATCAGGTCGATGACCTTCTGCTGCTTTGGCTTCGTCGCCGCCAGCCGCGCAATCTGGCTCTGCGCCCACGTCAACATGTTGCCCGGCACCTTCGATGCCAGAATCATTCCGGTATCGACCTTGACGTTATAGACGCCATCGCCCGACTCGGCCGCCTTGGCGACGAACTTCAAAAAGTCATCCACATTGGCAAACACTTTCAGCTTGCCATTGTCGGCCGCCACTTCGCTATCAACGCCCTTGATGGTCATCACTGCCGTGAATCGCAGCATCGGGTCATTGTTGATGGCAAACAGTTCGACATCCACCGTCGCCAGCGGGTCAACGGCCTTGGCGGCCGCGTATTGGCGCGACGCTTCGCGCAGAGTGATTCGATTCATTGCATTACCTCATTGAAAGTTGATGCTCGATAGAAAAATTCTATCGACGCGCCGCCAAACATAAACGCAATTTATTTTCAACGCAACATCAACCGCCCTGATCTACGGCACCCCGTCCAGCGCCGCCACTTGTCCGAACCACTTGTCCGAACCACGCCGCCTCACCTTCATCCACCCGCAGCCGCCCGCCACTCAACGAGCGCGCGCCCGCCGACCCCGCACCCGCCTGTCCGACAACGCCCCGGCCAGGCGTACAGTTATTGACACAAGACCGAGGAAGATCAAAAACAGCATGTTGTTCACGCTTCGCAGACTGACTGCTTGACTTTGTAAGCGCCCTCTCTCGCTACGTTGTTCACTTCTTCCTCCGTATTGGAGGCGGCAGCGGGATATTTTCATCCGTCAGTTCCGCCTCGATCTGTGCAATGCTGGGCAGACTTGCTCCGAGTGCTTTCGGCAGCGCATGCACCAGTTGGTATTCCGCTATGCCCATTGGCTTTGCCGAGTCACGCAGCGCGTACTCGGCGAATACCCGGCTTCTCGTTTTGCAAAGTAACAGGCCGATGGACGGTACATCATCCGTGCGCCGCATCTGCGAATCGACAGCACTCAGGTAGAAATTCAACTTGCCCGCGTGTTCAGGCTCAAACTCACCGGCCTTGAGTTCGACAACGACGAAACAGCGAAGATGCAAATGATAAAAGAGCAGATCAATGAAGAAATCGCGGCCATCGACTTCCAACGGCACTTGCCGCCCGACATACGCAAACCCGGCGCCCAGTTCGATGAGGAATCGTGAAATATGTGTGACGACCCCATCCTCGACTTCACGCTCGCTGGCTTCGACACCGAGGGAGAGAAAGTCAAAACGATAGGGGTCTTTCAGGCTCTCGCGCGCAAGGTCTGACATCGGTTTGGGCAGGCGCTCGGCGAAGTTGTTGATGGCCTTCCCCGAACGCTCGACGGTACCTTGTTCGATGTGCAGCGTGAGGACTGCGCGTGACCAGCCATGTTCAAGGGCGCTGGCGGCATACGCCAAGCGCTTCTCGCGGGTCTTGAGCTTGGTGAGAGTACAAGATTGGTGCTCCACGGCAATTGTCCAACAGGCTGTTGGACAATTTGCTCGAAGTCCGGCCAAGCTTCGGCGAAGGCGCGCATGTACATCAAGTTGGCGCGCGAAAATCCCTGCATGTTCGGAAAGCTTGCGCGCAAATCCACTGAGACGCGCGCCACAATGCCCGCGCCCCAGCCAGCCGTGTGCTGTCTGTCGAGGATGTCACGGCCAATAATGCTCCAGTACAGTGCAATGAGTTCATGGTTTACCGCAAGGCTGGCGCGCATCTGCGCCGAGCGGACACGGGCCTTTACGTCGGCAATCCATGTGGCGTAGCCTCTGGGCGCGCGAGCCAGTGATGCGGACGTGAGGTTTGCCTGCTTCCGGGCGTTCATGACATCTCCTTCGCTGCATCCCGTGGAGAAGGGGTATCACAGGAATCTTGGGAAAACATGAATGAGCAGGATACAGCAGGACGGAATCGGTTTATAGCTCCGGGATTTTGTGGCGGCCTGCGTTTTTGCTCACTCTCATGGGTCCAGCGGAAAAGGCCGAGGGAATGACGGGAAGCCCATCAGGACAATCGCCCGAAATGAGTTCATTGGATGATCTGGCGGCACTCAAAGCCGAGAACGCACGCCTGATTGCGCTGCTGAATGCCCACCATATCGACTGGCGTCTGCCAGCCCAACCCGCAACGCCGCCGGTCATGCAGCCGACGCGCCTCACAAGCGATCAGAAGATCGCGCTATTCCGAAAACTGTTTCGCGGACGCACGGATGTCTATCCGGTGCGATGGGAAAGCAAAACCAGCGGCAAAACGGGCTACTCGCCCGCCTGCGCCAACGACCGGCAACCGGGAGTTTGCGAAAAACCGCGCATCCGATGCAGCAACTGCGCCCATCGTGTGCTGGCGCCGCTGACCGACAATGTCATTTATCGGCACTTGGCCGGGCATCATACGGTTGGCGTCTATCCGCTATTGACAGATGACACCTGCCACTTTCTTGCCGTCGATTTCGATGAGGCCGAGTGGCGTGACGATGCCCGCGCCTTCGCGCAATCATGCGCGGAATTGGGTGTGCCTATAACGCTGGAAATCTCCCGATCCGGTCACGGCGCGCATGCCTGGATTTTCTTCGCCAACGCGGTATCGGCACGGGATGCGCGCCGTCTTGGAACAGCCATCATCAGCCACACCTGCGCCCGTACCCGGCAACTGGAACTGACATCCTACGACCGGCTGTTCCCCAATCAGGATGTCATGCCCAAGGGCGGCTTTGGCAACCTGATCGCCCTGCCCTTGCAGAAAAAACCGCGCGAGAACGGATACAGCGTGTTCGTGGATTCCGATTTGAATCCGCATCCTGACCCGTGGGCGGTTCTGGCTGCGCTGACGCCAATGCCCGCTCATGACATCGAGCCGATCATTTTGCGGGCTACCGGCGGCGCGCATCCGCTGGATGTGACCTTCATGGATGAAGAGGACCTGGCCACGCCCTGGAAAAAGCGCAACGTCAGCGCCGAACGCCTGGCTGGCGAGATGCCATCGGTGGTCGCTGTCACGCTGGCCAATCAGATTTATTTCGAGAAAAAGCAATTGCCGCAGGCGCTCGCCAATCGTTTGATCCGACTGGCGGCCTTCCAGAATCCCGAGTTTTATCGGGCGCAGGCGATGCGGATGTCGGTCTGGGACAAACCGCGCGTCATCGGTTGCGCCGAGAATTATCCGCAACACATCGCATTGCCGCGTGGCTGCCTCGACGCGGTTACGGCGCTATTGACCGATAACGGCATTCGTCTTGAGCTGCATGATGAACGCTACGCGGGGGAGCCTGTCTGCATCGAATTCAACGGCACATTGCGCCTGGATCAGGAATTCGCGCTGGCAGCGATGTCGCGGCACGATGCCGGCGTGCTATGCGCGCCCACAGCCTTCGGCAAGACCGTGACGGCGGCGGCGATGATCGCCCGGCGCGGGATCAACACCCTGATACTGGTGCATCGAACCGAATTGCTCAAGCAGTGGCAGGAACGCCTGGCAGTATTCATTGGTGCCGACACAGAGATGATCGGCACCATTGGCGGCGGCAAGAACAAACCCACCGGCAAGATCGACATCGCCGTCATGCAATCCCTGTCGCGCCAAGGCGAGATCAACCCGCTGGTTGAAAATTATGGTCAGGTCATCGTGGATGAATGTCATCACATTGGCGCGGCGTCCTTCGATGCCATTCTGCGTCGCGCCAAGGCGAAATACGTTCTTGGCCTGACCGCGACGCCCATTCGCCGCGACGGCCAGCAGCCCATCATCTTCATGCAATGCGGGCCGATTCGGCACAAAGCCGCCCAGCCTGCCGGTGCGCCCAGTGATCTGGTGGTGGCGCCCCAATTTGTCGAGTTACCGATGGCTTTGCCGCCCGATGCGGGTATTCAGGACGTGTTCCGGTTTCTGGCTCAGGACCCGGCTCGAACCCATGCCATTGCCCAAGCCATCATCGACGCTTTTCGACAGGGCCGCAAAGTGCTGGCATTGACTGAACGCACCGAACACATCGACGCCATCCGGTCGGCACTGACCCAAGCCATTCCTGAACCATTTGTGCTGCATGGGCGAATGCCCGGAAAACAGCGCGCCGCCCTGATCGCTGCGCTCAATGCCTTGCCGCCCGATGCGCCGCGAGTGTTGCTGGCAACCGGCAAACTGGTCGGCGAAGGTTTTGACCACCCGCCGCTCGATACCCTGGTACTGACCATGCCGGTATCGTGGAAAGGCTCGCTCCAACAATACGCAGGCCGCTTGCACCGGGAGCACGCCGGCAAGGCCGAGGTGCGCATCATCGACTTCGTGGACACCGGGCATCCGGCACTGCTGCGCATGTGGGACAAGCGCCAGCGCGGCTACCGGGCGATGGGGTATCGTGTGTTGAATCTGGCGCCTGGGTGACGGAGAAAATAGTAGTGCACAGCGGACGACAAAGATTCTGCAGAAGGTGGACATTGCCGAACGGCAATACGTCGCCCACGTCAGCAAGGCCAATGCGCTTGGGCAAGAAGTCAATCGGATTACCGATGCCTATGGACTACTCTGGATGCTTCTTTGGTGCCCAGGAAGGGACTCGAACCCCCACGTATTGCTACGCCAGAACCTAAATCTGGTGCGTCTACCAATTTCGCCACCTGGGCGGGCGGCGGGGATTTTAGCATCGTCCCGGCTATACTGCCGGCCCCATGCCCGTCGACCATTACGAAAATTTCCCTGTCGCTTCGCTACTGGTGCCGGCCCGGTTGCGTCGGCCGATCGAGGCGATCTACCGTTTTGCGCGCAGCGCCGATGATATTGCCGACGAGGGCGACGCCTCATCCGAAGAGCGCTTGGCGAACCTGGCCGCTTATCAAGCCGAACTAGGGCGCATCGCCAACAGCGAACCGGCTACGATGCCGCTGTTCCATGCGTTGGCCGGGGCGATTCGAGAGTACGCCCTGCCCCTCCAGCCCTTCCACGATCTGCTCGACGCTTTTGCCCAGGACGTGGTCAAGAAGCGCTACGCCGATTATCTGGATCTGCTCGATTACTGCCGCCGTTCGGCCAACCCGGTCGGCCGTCTGGTGCTGCATCTGTTCGGGCGAACCGGGCCGGAACATCTGGAGCAATCCGACTGCATCTGCACCGCGCTGCAACTCAT
>Ga0209628_10002950_pt1 | contig 11743 bp, 8 predicted proteins | sample TergutCu122P4_FD_187285 | JGI IMG/M metagenome (GOLD analysis project Ga0209628, IMG submission 187285) | Cubitermes ugandensis P4 segment gut microbial communities from Kakamega Forest, Kenya - Cu122 P4 (SPAdes) (version 2) | ecosystem: Host-associated > Arthropoda: Insects > Digestive system >...
TTATGCTGGTTTATTATTTTGTTCCGTTTATTGTCAGTAATCGTTACCTTCTATTCTGAGTTTCAAACGGTCATAACTCCATAACCGTCCAAAATCGGACACATGTTTATATGAACTTTTTTCATCATCAAGACCTAGGAAATCACCTCCTGCAGTTATGGCCTAAAGTCGTGAAACACCCTGTATATGAAAGTGCATGCATATACAATTTCATAATAATAGGTAAGTTTGTGTGCTGTGAGATTTTTAACTTTTTAAGTATGTTGCCATGTCAAAAAAAAAAAAGTTAAGTCTTGAGTCATATAATGGCATAAATGTCCAGTCGTTGTATGATAACATACCTAACTCCTGCATACCAGTCAATTTCACACACTGAGCATTTTTAAAGCTATTGGGGTTAGTCTGTGTTATTCGTAGAATGGCAGAAATGATAACAATAAAACTGTTCAGTATAATGTATTAAAGACATACAGACATGTAGTCTGTAATATTATAGAATATGGTACCCATTGATTAGGAGGCTGGGTGGGCTTAAGAATTGATCTGGATGCTTTGGAGTGGAGAAAAATCTGGTACCTCTGCTGGGAATCGAACCACTAATCCTCATTCATCCAGCCAACAGATTAGTCACTATACTGATTGACTGATTCCAGCTCCCGATTATAGTATTTGCACTAGTACTGTTGTAGTAGTACGAGTAGTAGTAGTAGTAATATATGCAAACCAGCCATCACTAATTGTAAATATAATTTACTAAAAATCCTTCTCATACACTGCAAGGAACAGATGACTATATGCCATTAAAGATTCAAGTCTTCTGGGATATGACACCATGTTGATTGGTAATGGTAACTGGAATTTTGAAGGGGCTTGGCAGCAAGCTTCTCCACAGTATCAGTAACTATTTACCAGTTAACACGGTGTCATATCCCAGCATACTTGCCTTTTCATCATCACCATTATGAAAACTGCAAATTGTACATACATGCCAACAGTGTGGGATCAGGCTAAAAGTGGATTCTTCAAACAGTGAAGGAAACACATTCTGTAGTACTCTCCTGTAGTTATACTGTGATGTTGCAAATGTGCAGTGATGAAAAACACCATCAATTAAAAACAGCTGTGCCTAAGATTTTTAACCCGTGATCCCAGCTGTTATCATTAATCTACCAAGGGCCAAGTGCAACATTCTAGTGACATTTCTCAGAACTATGAGTCCAGACTGGTTTCCTCTTCTCCATGAAACTTCGAATTCCCTCCTGACTGTCAACCATTGTCAGATTTTTAACCATTATCTCCTCCCCATGCCTGAAACCAAACATTTCTTACAGTAAATGTACATATTAAAACACTAATGCTGTGCAAACATTGTAAAAGGAAGGAAGAGAAAGCACAGTGGATATGTCATAGATCCACTTTTTCAAGTACTGTGCTACCAGGATACAACTTACATTAACAATACATGTTATCTGTCATGCCTCAAGCAGTAGACACATGTCATGCAAGTATAAGGCCTATAACTCGAATTAAAGTTAGAGGAGTGAAGAAACAAGTGCACAATGTACAAAGCAGAACTTAAGGTGCTTTTAAAGCTATCAAAAATAACTACTACTAGGCTGCAGTGTTCCGAAGATGTGTTTTATGTCTGCCAACACATCTACAGACCTACAAGATTTTAATATAATAAAACATCTGCTGAAAATAAGCTCATTCCTGTAGAATGGTTTAAACATCCATGTTAGAAATGGAATATTCATGCCAGCTTGATAAACAGCAGGGTTTGTGATAGGGTACAGTATCCTCAAATTTCAAATGTGCAAACACTGTTTTTGATTCACTGAAGACAACATTTACAGGTGCAATATGACAAACAGGAGATCAGACCTTTCACAGTGGTTGAGTCATAGGAAACAAAAGTTCTGATCAAACTTTGATATAGACACTTCAGTGACATACTCCACTCTTTTTCTTTTACCTGCCAGAAAACTGAAAAGTGTTATATGAAAAGAAAACACTGAAGTAGTGCTCAAAGTAAAGACTGTCCCATTGTCACTCCATCCGCTACATTCGGGACCAGTCCACGTGGGGTACATGGTGGATGAAGTGGCACTAGGGCAGGCTTCTCAAGGTACTTAGTTTTCCCTTGTCAATATCATTTCCTCAGTAATTCATAACTATATTCATTCATCTGCCATTGACACTTCATAAAGGTAGCAACTGACAGCAACATCACATGAAACACATCTGTCTTTTGTCTCACAAAGCCTGCCAAGATGCATTCTGGCCAATGCCTGGCAGCTGGTTATCATAGTATATAATCTGTGTATATGCAAATTACAGTATAAAGAGACAGAACCAGCATGCAGTATATCAAATTTTCCATACTTTATAATAGACATATTGGACAGAGGTTTCTTCTAATAGAATTTTATTAGGAAAGGTAAATATAATGAAGGGTTCACTATTTTTGGGAAAAATACAGTTGCTTTGTGGACCTAAATAATGATAAACATAAAGTGAACCTCTGTTTGATCTTTATTTTCCAGAAGTCCACAAATGGAAAAGTGAGATAGCACAGACTCATGATCTTGGTAATTTTCTCCAGACCAGTGAGTTTCTCTTGCACTGTAGCATTTTGCCATATAGTCAAATAACAGAATGTGCAGGTACAACTGAATATTCTAAATTGTGTTGCTACAAGGAAGTAAGCTGTTAGACTAATTTTGGTTGTATTATTGGTCCAGGAAGTAGCCATTGTACCCACTGGATGAGCCATGAAGTCACTAGATGTGGTGAAGAGGAAGAAAGTTTTATCCCTACCAGGAATTCAACCCTGGCCATCCAGCCAGTCGCTTTCATTATGGTTAGTTATTAGTTAATCACATGGACTTAACAAATCTTGCCAAACAAAAGACTGCAATACACTTCTGAGTTATCTCATGATATTGTAGATTAATTTTAACAAACAGAATGCATTTTAATAGTGCCTTAAGTTGTATGCCGCAAACTAAGTACTTCCTAACTTAGAAATCTAAAATACTAAAATATATATGTGTTTGACAGTTACATCAGGGACAAAAATAAGGTTGTTTCAATCCCACTGTGAATTGTCCAAATTCAACCACTGTATACATGTCAGCAAAATACAGACAGAAGTTTTCAGATAAGCTTACAGGGATGCTGGCTCTACCAAAATCACTTCTTTCAAGTGACATTGGTAATTGCATAACTGAGGCACAGGATGTCGAGAAGATGTGAAGTCAGTGCCATCGACCATGTACATGTAGATCACCTAGAGACATTAATTATTTTAAGTTGGTAAAGTTTTAAATGGCAGTATGCCATAAAGTATTATTGAAGTTTGTTATTCAGTATTTTATTCAAAATACAGATACTAATTAGGAAACCAACGAACATATTTTAGCCTTACAATTTTGAAACTTGATATTAAGGACTTACATTTTTATACAGAATTTTAAGATGGTGTTAACAGATGTCGCAGAAGTCTGAAGTCAGTGTCAGTTTGTACTACTGTAGAATATGGAGCTGAGGTATTTATGTCTATAGTGTGTTTCATTTTATGTCAATAAGTGCCTCACTTCAGCAGAGTGATTAGCATGACTGTATCAGAATTAATGGCAACATTCAGAGAACAAGGTGACAACTGGTATATGAACAGGAAACAAATATATTGAACAAAAATTTCAGAATAGAATAAAAATGAGTGAACTGCTTATTATATCTGCAAAAACTTCTGGATCTATACACAAAACAGAATCAAATTAAAACTGTATTACAAATTTTTAATTACTTTTATTTACTGATATTTGTATGTTTATTTTGTGCACTTTTGTACAAAGACCATAAAAACACTGTATATATAAATATCCATATCGCTGTACAAAAAACACCTTCCGACCATACCATGGCCCTGGGGTTGACTCAACCCCTAGTGAAAATGAGTACCAGCAACATTTCCTGGGGGTAAAGGCGGCCGGTGCGTGAGGCTGACAAACTCACCACCTTCATGTGCCGAATGTCATGGAAATATGGGAGCCTAAACCTCCTGGAACCCTCTGGGCCACAATGGGCCTGTTACGGGACTCTTGTACAAGACACAGGCTGCTGGGGAAAGGGGATAAATTGGCATTGATGGACACCATCACACCTTGTCAACCAAGTCAGACTGTTACCACAAACCAAATTATATTTTCAGTTTAGTTATTAAACTTGTTGAACTGAAATTTTGTTTAGAGGACAGAATTATTGTAATATATAGCATAGTTATCATAGCAACTTTTAACATGACTCTTTATTAATGCTGTTATGTTGGAAGTGTAATAATGAGCAGTACAATCAGGATGTACAAACCTATAAGCTGTTTTGATATCCATCTCCAGTTGTTCATATAAGAACTTCTTTCCCAGTTCCAGTACTGAGCGACTCTTGTGACTGATAGCTTCCACAACTTTCTGCACCTCCTCATCTGGAAAACATTACAACAAATTTTGAAACAGACTATTTTGTAAATTTTTAGTCTGAAATATAAATAACAGTTCAAAGACAGAACATGTGGAGTATGCTGAGAAAATGTAACACATCACTAGTGAGAAAAAGGACATTTCCCATCATCTTAGAAATACAACCAAACTATATATACATGGCAATTAGAAAGCAGTAGCAATTCTGAGAAATGTTAAAATATTGCTGTAATTAACAACAGTCATTACCATGTTGTTCTTATTACATAAGAAAAAATTTGGACATATGTGTATTACTCCAATACATTTTTTAACAGGTAAGTGATCCATATTCTCTTGGAAACAGTACGGAAGTACTGGAAGCTGTCCTAATGCCACACTTTTCCTATAATTGTAAGTAACAACATGATCATTTGAATATGAAATAGAAGAGCAACATAAGCATCATTTAATGCTGGGGTTTGGAAGTACTCTATGTAAAAAATTATGTTTATATATAGATATATGTGAAACTTAACACTGAAAACCATAGATCCTCAAAGAGTAGAAATGTACATCAATTTCTCTTTACTAAACCACCACAGGTCACATGGATAAGAACAGACAGAAATGACTCAGGACACAATTCATTGTTAGGTCTTAGTGGTGAGGGATAAACATGCAGGTGCCATGACCAGAAATTGCTTGAACAGTGCAGCACCTACTGAACACTTAGGGCTAAGGAATGCAGTTAACCTGGAAGTAAGTTACATTAGTTGGTCAGTTCTGAACTTCATTTGACAGCTATAGGACATCTCACGTGCATACCTAAATGGAAGTTCTGTGACAAATTTGGGGCATGTATCTAGAAATCTCTGTGCACGTAGGCAAAAGCAACACAACCAGGTGATGTGTTAATCTTTAATCACTGTATTTACCTGAGTATGAGATGACCGTGCATGTCAGATATCTTAATGTTTGAGGAAAATATCTGCGTCTCTGTGGTGACATCCCCCTTTCTCAGATGATGGGAAAAATGTTCGTCTTATAGATGGGTAATTACGGTAGTTTGTGAGGATGAATGGGTGCACAGACAGACAGATGGACAGACAATTGTTTTGTCTGTTATTTCACTGGCTTGTTATTAAAAAATATTAATGTTAATGAAATCCTGAAGGAATCTTTCTGTAGTACATTTGTGTGTCTTTCTTATGGCTATATGAGAGTTTGTCATATACTAATGGCATATGTGTTATTACTTATCTCTTACATTTACCAATACATTATTTATCTAGAAGGAACTGATGAATATATTCAAATCATTATCAGACAGTTATCTCAACAACAAAAGCAACATAAATACATGAAAACCCATAGTTGGTTCTGTTATATTATGTTTCCATACCTAAACTTTCTTGTGTGACAACTTTACTGACCAGACCTGCCTCCAAAGCCTCATGAGCTGTGAGAGGAATTCCAGTAAACAGCATCTGAGCAGCAACTTTTCTAGGAACTGCTCGACCTACTGCAATGCCAGGCGTGGAGCAGAAAATACCAACATTGGCACTGAAAGGCCAGAAAATCCGGTTAGGTGCGACATGATCACGCAACTTAAAAAATGAGATAATTCATCAAACACGCGGTCAGAGGTATGGGTTTATATTTATGTAAAGCGGTCATTGAAGAATAAATCAACAGATAGCTTCTGACATTAAAATTGTCTTTATTAAAGTTCCTGTAGTGTTTTATTGTAGTTTAATGTAAACCCAGTTTTATTATGAAATTGAATTTCATGCCTTCCAAACAGCTGTGTTACAAACACCCCCTGTGACAGGTAACTCCACATACACTCACATCTTGTCTTGGGATAGAAAATATATTTTCTGTCCTCCAATATGAAGTTTCAATCATTATCATATAAGATGATCAAAATACAGAATAAAAGTATTTTATATTTTTGATAGTGGCAACTGAGTTGTGATTAATCATGTTTCTAGATTATTACCCCAAAATTAACTCTTTTTTTTATAATAATTGGTACACGAACCAGTGAACAGGGTATCTCCCACTGGCATGAGGAACTACCCATGCAAATGCTATTTCCTGTGCTAGAATGAGCCATTGTACCTTCTACTGTCATAGTCAATGAATGAGAAAATTCATTTGGTAGACATGTTTCCAGTAACAGTATTCACATGGGACTCAGTCACACAACTGTAGTCACAGTGACCCCCCGCCCAGTAACAGTATTCACATGGGACTCAGTCACACAACTGTAGTCACAGTGACTCCCCCCACCCCTTCTTCTCTTTTTTTTCCCCTCCCCATGGCTCGGGTGGTTAGTTGCCAACCCGTTGTCGCAGGGGCCCAAGTTTGACCCCAGGCCAGCCCATGTGACATTTCTGGTAGACAAAGTCACACTGAGACAGGGTTTTCTGTAAGTACTTCGGCTTTTCCGATCACAGTGTCATTCCACCAACACTCCATATTCATTCATATTTCATGGACTCTATATAATCGTAGTCATTTCCAGTGTCATTCAAACAACAAGGCGATTGTATAAAGGTCTATGACCCTAATTAATTTATTACACAATAAGTTTATCAGAAATGTCCCACTGTCTGAATTACATTTCACATAACTTACATTACAATTCTGTATGTAGATGGTGTCATTATACTGACAGGTGTATTGTTACTGTTTTCATTTTTAAAATTAGTATCACTGATTATGATGAAATCCAAATCCTTTGAATGTTAACTACTATGGAATCTAGTGGTTAAGATTTAAATGATTAGATTGAAGGGATTGTCACTTTCAACAACATTTATTTTCAATCTATTATAATCACCTTGACGTACTTTTATAAGACCATATCCCAAAATTCTTGCCGCAACATTTCTGTAACATTCTACAAGAAATTTCAGTGCCTATTACCCAGGTGTTGAGAATGTGCTGTTTTCTGTGCATATAGCGATGTCACAAGTTGCCACCAGTTGGCAGCCAGCGGCAGCAGCCAAACCTTGCACCACAGCTATGACTGGAACAGGGCACTGCATGATTCCAAGCATGAGTTGAGAGCAGGTAGAGAACACCTGGTTGTGGTGTTCAGTTCCTTCTGTGCTGGTCTGCAGACAGGAAAGTTAGTTTCCAAACAGGAGGAAACCTTCAATGGGTGAGTTAGTTAGGTCACAATTACAAAATGCAGACTGCCTCAGAATGCATAGCATATGATCAGAATAAAGTTAATCAGCATGTACCCACCAATTCTTTAAGATTGTGGCCTGCTGAAAACACTTTTCCCTCACCGTACAAAACAATGCATCTCAGAGCAGGATCATCTTGGTTAAATGTAATGTTACTTAAGAGATCTTCCATCATCTGAAGTGAAAGAGCATTCCTATAAAATAACATTTTACAAGTTTTATATTCACTGTAAGAGGACGCACCATATTAACAGTGTCATTACCATACTTGATTATATTCCCAAATACTTCAGTTACTTTCAATTGCCACATCTGATTTCAGAAAATAATCTTTTAATTTCTTCTCTTTTCATGTTTGTCTATAACCACAAAATGCAGGGAAGGAATTTTCTGATATTTCATAATTAATGTAAACCATGTTCTGGAAAATTACGTTATTCTACAGTATTTTCATGTAGCTTCTCATATATACTAAATATTTTTGTACCACATGAACAATGATAAGCATGGAACAAAGTAAAAGGATAATTCTTCACTTAAGTTCAAGACAAAGGAAATAAAATCAAATACCTTGTTTTCTGGCTGGTCATAATGATTTTCCGCACTCCATCAAGTTGACTTATCTTTGTCAGTGGTTCAGTACTGGTAGGTATACATGAATTATGTGTATGTGTAAAGTTATGTTTTGGAGGAGTCCCACGAATCCTAGAAACCTTTCACAGAAATACAACAGCATTCGATGCAAATTAATTCAATTATAAATTGCATTATTGAACACAACTTGAATATGATTAAGATAATAATTAGTACAACACCATTCTTGTACACGGTAAATATGAGTTATTTCGAAGACACTGGGTGTGAATCTGTGTATGAATAATGGGTTATGAAAGGAATACATATTCTGAATAGGGCTAAGATACAGGATTAGACATACTGTGAAAATTTGATAAAGTATTGTGTAGAACATGCTGTATTAATTAATGTGCAAGGAAATCAATGGTGCATTACTTTGATACAATAAAGTACACTTTATATAATATCACTACATTCAGGCACATTACAACATTAACCCACGAACGAAACAGAATGATAAGCAACATACATGTTTACAAACAGCCAGAGACATGCGAGTTGGATGCGACATCACAAAGACTTGCATCAGCAATTTTGTCTGCGCTGTTATGTGACGTTGCATTGATATTGATATTTCTTGTTAAAGTATTTATATTATGTTTATATATATACGAAATCTTGTTTCTATAGCAACCCGTACACGTGAATTGACTTCCAATCATCGTTGAGCTTTAGTTTGCTCGAAAGATTATCCGTGGTTTAACAACAATCATGGCAGACGGAGGAGGTATAGTCAATGTATAATGTGATTTATTTTACGGCATTTTTCTTGTCTGATTGGGTGTAGAGGTTATACTAGTTGTTTAATTAACGAAATTCACTCTTTTGTGACGTGTTAATTGACTGACTGACAGGATTATTGTAAAACTGAATGAAAAAGCGTCCTTTAATCTTCAGGTGTTGTCTCCTACGCCTGCCGTCATATTGGTTTGAGAAAACGTATCGTCCGGTGATATATTTTATGTGATGAGGGTCATATTTGTGCTGTATATGTCTGTTGTAGTGCCTGTTAACAGCTTTGCGATATCGTAAAGCTCTTCTCTTTTTTTTATTTGTTTGAAAATAGTACTTACAAGTGAAAGCTGACCAATAAAGTGTACCATGTTGTGTTACTGAATGTCATTATTACTAAATAAGGAAACGTGTCTGTGCAGTTCGAAAGTGGGAGGCAGTGTAGCAAATTATTCTGCGTTTAATCATTTCCAACCCGCTTTTGTTTGCTTTGTTGATAGAAGGTATGACAATATTCAGCGTGAATTTGTTGCTTTTACAGACAAAGTGACAAGTGATTACATTGGATAAAAGTGTGTTTTTGACATTGTAATATGAATACAAGTTTGTAAATTAATTTTGTAGATTCTGTTGCTTTTTGATTGGAAAACTTAAGTCAGCAAGTATGTTATTTACGTGACACATTCCTGGAATATATTTTGATGTTTTTTTAATTGTAAACACGTCAAAAGCCTGGAACTTGGACCTGCGAGTCTAAGTAGAATTGCAAATATTCTCTGTGAAGATTTCTAGCTCTTTGTATTATATATTATGGATTTGCTGAGTTTTAGAGATAATGATTTTTATTACAGCATATTGTGGGAAGAACTTACGTTGTTGACTTTTGTTCATTTGTTTTGGACTCTTGTGGGAACACTATCAACAATTTTCAATGAATAGTTGTACTGCTTAGTGATCTATGTCTGTAAATAATTTCCACTGTTATAGATAGTATTGAATCTTATGATCATGGAATAAGAGGGCAAATGCTATAGACTGCCAGTGAGCAGATGTATCGCAAGATTAATGAATTAACTCTTATAACATGTCTTGATTTCAGATGAAGTGCCACTCATGCTATTGCCATGTACAATTTGTAACAGAACGTTTAAGCCAGAATCACTTCAGAAACACATTAAAATCTGTGAAAAAAATGCAAACAAAAAGAGAAAAACTTTTGATTCATCAAAGCAAAGAAACCAAGACTTTACAGAATTTATTCCAGTTATTCCAAAGAAAACTGAGAAGTCTGCAGTTAGAAAATCACAGTCAACATGGAAGGAGAAACACTTGGAGTTTGTTAGGGCAGTCCAACAAGCCAGGGGTATCAGTGATGGTCCTGGAAAGAGAAGTTTACCAGTTGCATCAGCTCAAACAAGGCTAGCAGTTCATGAGAAGTGCCCACATTGTGAGAGAAATTTTGGACCAAAGGCTTTTGATCGACATATAGAATGGTGTAAGGAACAAAAGTCTCGAATTCCCAAATCACCTGCTAGCATCACAGCAAAGGAAAGACTGGAAGCACGAATTAAGGTAATTATGTTGAATTTGGTTATGTTTTTTTTAAGTGCTACTTAAAAAGTGTTTATTAAATGTGTTTCTATGTGGGATGGGAGTTTTTTAAATTTTAATTGGTACTTTTGCTGCCATACACATCAGCAGTCATGAATATGGGTTGTTCTTTACAACCATCAACCTCATTTCATGATGTTTGTACACATTTGTTGGTATGATTGAAATTTTTTATATATGTGTGTATGTATGAATGTGTGTCTTTGTCTTATAATTTACCCTTATTAGTTTTAAAGACTGTAAGTTTTAATGTATAATGTCATAGTAAAATTGCATAGAACAGAGTTGATATTTGGTGAATTTGTTCACAATTTGAGGGTGAAATAGACATTATGGAATAAGTTACTTCATGTTACTTTATTCAGAAAATTTGTATATATAACAGGAGGTGATTTTTGATTGGCTTTGTAAGGTTATTCTCACACCATTTCCATGGAAACGTAGTTATTATGTACTTACACATGCAGCACTGCCACATTCAAAATTGTGTCTTCTGAAGGATAAAACAGTGACATTTTTCTGTTTTAATATACCACATATCACAGTTAGAAGGGAAAGGGGAGTGGTATGAGAGGTGTAAGGAAAAAGGACAGTGAGGGGTGAAGATAATGAAATATAGAATTTTCTGTTGAATTACGCTAGCTCTTTTCCACAAGTTAATATGTAATATCTTCTGAAGATGTCAACATTTTAAATAACAGAGTGAAATTTAAAGAAGCCATTTCTTCTGATATAATAATATGGAGGAAAATCTTACTTAAAACTTAAGTATTCACCAAGAACTGGCCTCATAGCACACTGTGATAATGTCTTAAATTTGACTGGGCAGAACAGTTAAGAATAGCCAGATGGAGCATACATAAAACACTGATGACTCTTTTGGAATCAGCCTATGCAACCAAACCACACACTCATGTTTATCAGTTCAGTGTCAGACTTGGGCCAAATCCTTCAGCTCTTAGTATTGGGGTAGCCTGTTGTTGATTGATTGATTGATTGATTGATTGATTGATTGATTGATTGCATGTGGGTACGGGACCTCACGGCCCCGATGCACCTAGGCCTTTAAGACGGGCCCTTTGTGCCCCATATCAAAAT
>Ga0209628_10002951_pt1 | contig 11742 bp, 8 predicted proteins | sample TergutCu122P4_FD_187285 | JGI IMG/M metagenome (GOLD analysis project Ga0209628, IMG submission 187285) | Cubitermes ugandensis P4 segment gut microbial communities from Kakamega Forest, Kenya - Cu122 P4 (SPAdes) (version 2) | ecosystem: Host-associated > Arthropoda: Insects > Digestive system >...
TTGGGCAAAGCCACCGTGAGCGCGAATTTTGCGGGATGTGTTGCTGGCAAGACGGTCGATATCATCCTGACCAAAAACCGCTTCACCGTGAAGAAGACGGTGACCGGGAACGTGGCCGGCTACGCGGCGGGCGGCAAGTTTGACATCACCGTGAACTGCCCCAGCTCAACGCCGCCCACGACCATACTGCATCTGGCCCATGGCGAGAGCGCTGACGTGGTCGCCGATGCAGGCGACACCTGTACCTTGAGCGAGAGCGTGCCCAGCGGCGTGGTCTCATCCAGCTACACCAACCTGGCGGCCCATCCGTCGCGCTTTGCGGCGATCAACGGCCGCACCGTGGAGGTGACCAACACCCTCATTGTCGGCCCGACGGCCAAGCGGACCCTGACCGTCAACAAGACCGTGGGCGGCTTCGTCGCGAACCATGATCCGAACGCGGAATTCGAGATTTTCGCGACATGCACCGGCATGACGCAGGCCGAGAGCGTGAGCCTGATGAGAAACGAAACCGGGATAGTTGAAGTCCCGGCGAACGTCGTGTGCACGATCACTGAGCCGACGCCGCCTCCTGCGCTGGGTGGTTACAGCTACCTGCCCAACATCATGCCGAGCGTGATCCCGTCGCTGGCGCCTGGCGTGCCGACCACGGTGAAGGTGGACAACATCGTCACCAACGACACGAACCAGCGCAAGGTCAACCTGACCAACAGCGTGAGCGGTTGGATCACCGGCTCGGGCTATACCTCGCCTGGCCAATTCATGGTGGCGCTGACCTGTAATGGAACAGCCATTACCAGTGCCGCTGGCGACCCGATGGTGGAAGGCTATACCTACACCTATCACGTTCCGAACTACGCCAGTTGTTCCGCGAGCACGAATGCTCCCTATCCGGCGCTGGGCACCGACTATGCGTGGTACAGCCACACGAGCACGCCGCCCAGTCCGTTCACCGTGACGTCCGATATGGGCGCCAACGTGGATCACAACATCCAAAAGAGCCCGTTCAAAACACTGACTGTGACCAAGAGGGTGACCGGCGCCTTGGCCGGTTACGCGGCAGGTGGCAAATTCAACATCATGGTCACGTGCCCGAGCCTGGCAGGTGGGGCCACGCTGTTGCAACTGGCCAACAACGAAAGCGGCTCCGTCATCGCGCAGGCAGGCGAGACTTGCACCATCACCGAAACCGCGCTGGGCTCGGGCGTGGTGTTCAGCGGCTACACCAACACGGCGACGATTAGCCCGTCGAGCTTCCCGGTGGTGGCCAACCAGACCATCACGATCACCAACCAGATCACCAGCGGCACGTTCACCACGCGCACGCTGACCGTGAACAAAGCCGTTACCGGCGACCCGACAAACGTTGCCAACGGCCACGATCCGGCCACGGCGTTCCCGATCACGGTGATGTGCAACAACACCACCATCCCGTACCCGACGCTGACCCTGCTGCAGGGCCAGAGCGGCACCACGCAAGTCAGGGATGGCGCCAACTGCACGGTCAGCGAAGCGGTACCCGCGGCCAGGCCCGGCTACAAGTACGCGGACAGCATCGCGCCGAGCGCGCTGATGGACGTGAAGAGCGATCGCAACGTGCACGTCAACAACACGGTGGTCACCGACTCCACCACGTTGTGGCCCCTGACGCTGACCAACGCGGTCAGCGGCGTGACGAGCCAGTACAACGGCGGCGACTTCACGGTCACGCTCAATTGCGGCTCCGGGGGCACTTTCTCCTCGACGATGCCTGTCGGCGATCAGGCGACTTATAAGGTGCCCCACAACGCCTATTGCACGTTGGCAACGGCGGCCTGGCCGACGCTGGGCAGCCTTTACGCGTGGGCCGACACCAACAATCTGGTCAGCCCGGTGATGGGTCCGCAAAACGTAACCGTCACGCACGAGATTCGGAACATTCAGATTGGCCCCGTACCGGCGCATTCTCAGCTGAGTATTACCCCGGCTGGTCCGATCTATACGAGCAATAGCTACACCGTCACCGTGACGGCCAAGGATACGACGTACGTCAACCTGCCGAACGCCACCATCGTGGTGACCGTGGCGGGCGGCACGCTGACAGGCGCCGGAACCGGAACCTTTAATCCGGCCACGGGCGCATGCACGACGGGCGCGTCAGGCACCTGCACCATGACCTGGACGAGCACGACGGCCAGCCCGGCCACCGGATTTGCCATCCGCGCCACCGTGGGCGGAACGGATATCGGCAACTGCGCCGTCAATCCGACCATATGCAGCCCGCAAACCCGCGTGTTCTACACCGATCCGGTGGCGTGGCAATCGGAGCTGACGGCCGACAAGACCACCGTCATGGTTGGCGGCACCGACAAGGCGACGCTGACTGTCACGCTCAAGGATGCGAGCGGCGCGGTGACCAAGTCCGTCGGAACGACGACCGTCAACTTCGGCGCCAGCGGGCCCGGAACCCTCAGCGCGCCGTCTTGCACCGTGGCGCAAGGCGAGAGCAGTTGCTTTGTCACCGTCAGCAGCATGACGTACGGAACGAGCAGCATCACCGCACAGATGGGCGGCATACCGGTGAAGAACTCGCCGTTGACCATCACTTTTGAGCCCACGCCGCCCGTATGCCCCAATTTGTCGTTGATGGCAAGCCCGACCACACTGGATGCGGACGGCAGCAGCCAAGCGACCATCACCGCGACGGTGAGAGACACCGCCGGCGTACTCGTCTCCACTCCGACGAAGGTCTTCTTCTCGGTGCCGGCAGGCCAAGGTTCGCTGACGGCGATCTCGTGTGAGACCAGCGGCGGCACGTGCTCGGTGAGCTACACCAGCCCGTTCGTATGGCCTGCCACCGGTAAGGCCACCGTGAGTGCGCAGATTGCGGACACCACCTGCACGCCCGCTAGGAAGACGGTCGATATCAACCTGCGCCAGACAGGCTTCTCCCTCATCGTGCACAAGACGGTGACCGGAAGCATGGCCGGCTACGCGACGGGCGGCAAGTTTGACATCACCGTGACCTGCCCCAGCTCGACGCCGTCCGTGACTGTGTTGCACCTGGCCCACGGCGAGAGCGGCGCCGTGGTTGCCAATGCAGGCGACACCTGCACGATGAGTGAGAGCGTGCCTGGCGGAACGGTCCTGTCGGGCTATACCAACTTGGCGGCCTATCCATCGCGCTTTACGGTGATCAACGGCCGCCCCGTGGAGGTGACCAACACTATCATTCCCACGACGACGCCCAAGCGGACCCTGACCGTCAGCAAGACCGTGAACGGCGCCACCGCCTACCACGATCCGAACGCGGAATTCGAGATCACCGCGATGTGCGCCAGCACGATGCAGAGCGTGAGCCTGAGGCGAAACGAAACTGGGACGATTGAAGTGCCGACCAACGTCGTCTGCACGATCGACGAGCCGATGCCGCCTCCTGCACTGGGCGGCTACAGCTACCAGCCCAACATCAAACCCAGCGTCATTCCGTCCGGCACCAGCAACGAGACGGTCGTCGTGGACAACATCGTTTCGACCATCACATGGTCGACACTGACCCTGACCAACGTCGTGACCGGTCAAGTTGTGCCCTCGGGCTATGCGACGGGCAGCTCGTTCAACGTCACGCTGACCTGTGGCGCGAACGTCTACACCGACACGATGAAAGAAGGCTACGGCTACAGCTACTCCGTGCCCAACGGCTATACCTGCTGGACAAGCACAGCAGCGCCGTATCCGTACCTGAACAGCAGCTACAGCTGGGTCAGCCACAGCGACAACATCCGCAGCCCGATCATGTCGGATCAGAACGCGACCATCACGCACGACATTCAGTTTGACGACAGCAGGAATATTTACTGCCCCCAATCGACGTTGACGGCCAGCCCGAACACACTGTATGCGGACGGCAGCAGTACCTCAAAGGTCACCATGACGGTGAGGGACGGCGCCGGCGCGCTCGTCACCACCCCGACGACGGTCTACTTCTCGGTGCCGGCAGGCCAAGGCTCGCTTACGCCGATGTCGTGCAACACGAGCGGCGGCTCGTGCTCGGTGGACTACACCAGCCCGAATAGCGTGCCCGCCTTGGGCAAAGCCACCGTAATCGGGAATTTCGCGCAATGTGTGACTGGCAAGACCGTGGATATCAACCTGATACCCCGCCCAGTCAACTACTTCACCGTGCAGAAGACGGTGACCGGAATCATGGCCGGTTACGCGGCGGGCGGCAAGTTTGACATCACCGTGAGCTGCCCCAGCTCGACACCGAGCGTGACTCAGTTGCGCTTGGCCCACGGCGAGAGCGCTAACGTGTACGCCAATGCAGGCGACACCTGCACGATGAGCGAGAGCGTGCCCAGCGGCGTGATCGGCGCGGGCTACACCAACTATGCGGCCTATCCATCGCGCTTTACGGCGATCAACGGCCGCCTCGTGGAGGTGACCAACACCATCGTTTACGGCTCGACGCCGCCGCCCACGCGGAACCTGACCATCACCAAGACCGTGAACGGCGCCACCGCCAACCACGATCCCAACGCGGTATTCGAGATCGAAGCGACGTGCGCCGGCACAACCCAGAGCGTGAGCCTGAAGCGAAACGAAACCGGGACGATTGCAGTGCCGACCAACGTCGCCTGCACCATCGACGAGCCGATGCCACCTCCTGCACTGGGCGGCTACAGCTACCAGCCCAACATCAAGCCCAGCAGCATTCCGGCGGGAACCATCGCCGAGACAATCGTCGTGGACAACATCGTCTCGACCATCACATGGTCGAAATTGACCCTGACCAACGTCGTGACCGGTTCAACTGGGTCCTCGGGCTATGCGACAGGCAGCTCGTTCAACATCACGCTGAACTGTGGTGCGAACGTCTACACCGACACGATGAAAGAAGGCTACAGCTACAGCTACTCCGTGCCCAACGGCTATACCTGCTGGACGAGCACGACGGCGCCGTATCCGTACCTGAACAGCGGCTACACCTGGTCCAGCCACAGCGACAACATCCGCAGCCCGATCATGTCGGATCAGAACGCGACCATCACGCACGACATTCAGTTTGACGGCAGCGAGAATATTTACTGCCCCCAATCGACGTTGACGGCAAGCCCGAACACACTGTATGCGGACGGCAGCAGTACCTCAAGGGTCACCATGACCGTGAGGGACGCCGCCGGCGCGCTCGTCACCACCCCGACGACGGTCTACTTCTCGGTACCGGCAGGCCAAGGCTCGCTTTCGATGTCATGGTGTTACACAAGCGGCGGCTCGTGCTCGGTGAACTACACCAGCCCATCTGGCGTGCCCGCCGCGGGCAGGGCCACCGTGCTTTCAAATTTTGCGCAATGTGTGGCTGGCAAGACGGTGGATATCGCCTTGTTGCCGTCGCCCCCTCCTCCAGTCGAGCACTTCACCGTGCAGAAAACGGTGGCCGGGAACATGGCCGGCTACACGGGCGGCAGGTTTGACGTCACCGTGACCTGCGCCGGAACACCGACGACGCTGCACCTGGCTCACGGCGAACGCGGTGACGTGTACGCCCAGCCCGGCGACAGCTGTACCTTGAGCGAGAGCGTACCCAGCGGAACGCTCCAGCCGGGTTACACCAACTATGCGGCCTATCCGTCGCGCTTTACGGCGATCAACGGCCGCACCGTGGAGGTGACCAACACCATCGTCAGTGGCGCGTCGTCCAAGCGGACCATGACCGTGAACGCGCTTGTGGGTGGCACCACCGCCAACCACAATCCGAACGCGGTATTCGAGATCGAAGCGACGTGCGCCAGCACGACCCAGAGCGTGATCCTGATGAAGGACGAAACCGGGACGATTGAAGCGCCGGCGAACGTCATCTGCATGATCGACGAGCCGACGCAGCCTTTTGCGCTGGGCGGCTACAGCTACCAGCCCAACATCAAGCCCAGCATCATTCCGGCCGGAAGCATCGCCGAGTCGATCGTGATCGACAACATCGTCTCGACCATCACATGGTCGACATTGACCCTGACCAACGTCGTCACCGGTCCCACTGGGGCCGCGGGCTACGTGACGGGCAGCTCGTTCAACGTCACGCTGAGCTGTGGCCCGAACGTCTACACCGACACGATGAAAGAAGGCTACAGCTACAGCTACTCCGTGCCCAACGGCTACACCTGCTGGACGAGCACGGCAGCGCCGTATCCGTACCTGAACAGCGGCTACACCTGGTCCAGCCACAGCGACAACATCCGCAGCCCGATCACCTCAGATCAGAGCGCGATCATCACGCACGGCATCTGAGCAGCAAGAAAGGGCGTCTTCCAGAAAGCAGGCAGCGGACTTGTGACCCTCGCCAAGACCTCGATGGGCAACACCTCGCTTTATGCGGGTGGCCCCTTCGAGGTTGCGGTGAGGTGTGACGGCGGTACGCGTGAAACCGTCCAGTTCGCGCCGACGGGAACGCAAATGGTGACGGTGACAGTGCAGCAGGCAAAAAGATCTCTGTCCGAGAGGGCCAAGCGGTTTACCCACAAGGTTGCCCACGGGTTCATGCACAAATTCTGTGGACAAGTCGAGACCCGGTGCGACCCATAGGCGCTAACTTAAGGTTTTTCCCTCTCCCACCATTGGGAGAGGGAGAAAACCGCCCAAGCGCATGCACAACTTCGCTTAAGTTGCGCCTACTGCCTTTCACAAAGCGGCTCAAACTTCCGGTCGAGCCGAAACTGGGGAAAAAGCCAGAATTCGTGCTTGTTCGTATATCCGAGCGTCAAGCGAATTTGCTCATGCTTTTCGATCTGGCCGACGAGAGTGGAAAAAAGATCGTTGAGGCCGCCGCTTTTGCGGCTGCCCAACCATCGCCGGCTAAAAACAACATCCTGCTCGGGGGGTGAGAAGCCATGCAAGCCGCAAGTGGCCCAAACCGACCCGCAGGCAAGAAGTGCTCGGCGTAAGGCCGACTAAGATCGCCCCCCGCCCGCCACGGTGGGTTATCACAGAGGAGGAAATTTGCATGAGTAAAAGGAATGTGTTCCTTGCCGCGCTGGCCGCCATGAGCATGTGCGCGCCCGCATGGGCCGTCAACAAGTGCACCGGGCCGGACGGCAAGGTGTATTTTCAAGACACGCCTTGCGCGGCGGGCCACAGCGGCGGGGAGATCAAGGATTACGCAACCCATCCCAACTTTGACGCCACCAAGCGCAACGCCGCCGCGCTATGCGAGTCCCGGCTGCGCACCGATCCGGCCTGGAAAGACCCCGGCAGCGTGCAGATTACCGATGTCAGCCGCGCGGGCTTTACCACGATCAGGATGCACGATGCCACGCTCGCGGTCGTTCGGTACACCGCCAGCGTAAACGCAAAAAATTCATATGGCGCCTACACCGGCGCCAGGCTGGCGTCCTGCTACATGGACGGTGCGGAAACGCGCGTGCTCAGGGTCGAGACGGCGCAGCAATGATGCCGCGCTGAGCAGCGTACAAACGCGCGCTGGATGACGCCAGCGCCTGCAGGCGGTAAGGCCGGGCGCTGCTCGCATCAGCGGTGTACGATTGAACTCATTCACCGCACCGGCAGGGATGAACCAATTGGCTGTTTCAGTAGCCAATTTTCACCATGTCAGCGGGGATGAAAAAGAACTTCTGGAGCTGTTTCGCATGTGCGCATCAAGTGACAAGTCCCTTGCCATGGAGATACTGAAGCGGATGGCCCGTGCCGAGGTGGCCATGAAAGCAGCGAAGCGCGTGGCGTGAGAGCGAAATGCAAACTCCAGCCGACATCGTGAGCAGCGACGAATACCAGTTGGATCGGCGCGCCACCGCGCTTAAAAAGGCGGGTGACTTGGACGGCGCCATCGCTGCACTGCGCCAGCGCAAGGCGCTCTTGGGTCTGAGGTGGGAAGACGACAAGTTGGCCATGTACTTGCAAAAAGCAGGACGGTTCGACGAGGCGATGGCCGAAATTCAATGGCTGCTCGATCACAGTCAGGCCAGGGCGCGCGAACTCTTTGGGCATCAACCGGTCAGCCTTCAGCAAGCCAGCCACGCTAGGTTTTCCGGCGGAATGCACCGCGCGGCGGCGTTGATCTGCAAACGCGAAGGCCGCGGCGATCTGGCGGCCACGCATGCCGCCGTGGCTGATCGCTACATGGCCATCGCACAGCGGCTTGAACCTATCGGGCGTGCGGAGCATGCCGCCGTGGCTGATCGCTACATGCCCATCGTACAGCTGCTTGAACCTATCGGGCGTGCGGAAATTGAAGCCAGAAATCAAGAGCGCGAAGCCGCCCGCAGGGCTGCGATGGAATTTGAGCCACCGAGCTTTGGCCTTTCCAAAGGGGCGTTCCGGCCTGGGTTCGGGTGGGTTGCTCGCGAGTTGGTGTTTCCAGAGCAGCGGCGCGAGGCTTTGTTTAATGCCGTCTATTTCTCCCTGTACCAAGGGATTGACCAGCGGATCAAGGCGCTAACTGCCGCCTGGCCTGATGGCGCTCAATGGCCGAGCGGCTATGCCTGGCTGCAAGAAGAAGATCGCCGGAGAATGGAGGAGGAAGGCGAGTGGAAGCAGGGCGATCCATTGCCGGAGGTGGACAAGCGGGCGCTTTTCAGGCTGCTGCTCATGCGGTTCAGCCACGTGGCCCAAAGGCTCTACAGGAATTCGCAGATTGACGACTTGTATGCCGATGACACTTTGCGCGCGCGGCATCCTTACATCATGGTCAATCGCCACATCAGCGATCCCGCGCCTTGTGGCAGAAGCCGTGGCATGTTGTTGCCGGCGGATGAGGGGCTTGGGCTGATGGAAGTGCTGACCTGTGAACACCCGGCCTGCTGCTGCACGTTTGATCCGGACAGTGGCGCCAAGCGGCAATGAAGGCAACTGAAATCGTGGCAACTATCGAACGCAACCTGGCCGAACTGCGATCGCGCGTGTATGCGCTGGAACGTGTGATTTCCTCATTGGTGGCTACACACCCTGACAAGCTGGCCTTTGCCGACAATCTGGAGAATGTCGTCGAGATGGTTACAGCACTTCACCTGAACGACGAGCTTGTAACGGACGAGGTGCGCGAGCGCCAGCGGCAGGTTGCGCTTGAGTACGCCGCCCTTGCGCGGGACTATGTAGATCGCGCAGGGGCACGAAGCCAAGTCTCTGGTTGACCTGCTCCAGATCGGCAAACGGCTTGGGGCATGGGGCGCGCTGGTGGCGTGTTCATGCTCGGATGATCCAACACCCGGCCCCGCCTCAACAATTGAAGCTCTTCATTTAGCGCCCGCGCCCTTGGCCCCTGACACTGGCTGCATCTTTGTGTCAGGAGCCAAGCATGAACCTTTCTTTTCTTGCCGCCGCGCTGCGCCGGCTGCCGCGCGCCACATCGTGGTTGCTGGCCGCTGCGGCGTTGCTGGCGGCCATTGCCGTGATTTCGCCGGTGCAGTTGCCGGTGGTGTTGTACAAGGCGGCGCTGCTTTCGCTACCTTCCGCAATGCAAAGGTTGCCACGCTGCCGCTGGAGCTACCGGCGCACCTGCAAAACCCGCAGGCTGTGGTGTTGGACACCACGCACGCACAACCGGCTTACTTGCTGGTGTATGACGTGAGGCCGCAAGCCAAGAAACTGGTGGTACAGGTGAACTACCAAGTCAGGAAGGCCGGCACGTTCAACGTGCTGGATGCGGGGCGTGTGCTGGATTCACAGCAAATCGCTGGCAAGCTTGGCCACGGCTACGAACCGGTGGACGGCCAGTTGTGAAAAAGAAAACCGCCGGCGCGGGGTTGGATTTGAACCAACATCAGACACCCACAGCCCGAAGGCTGCGGGAGGCCCCCTTACCCATCGGGGTACACCGCGCCAGCGGTAGCCCCATTGTAAAAGGAGAGTGACCGATGCTGCAAGCCAAAGTCAGCGGCGACCGCCAGGTGCTGCAAGTGCTGGGCGATCTGGCCGCCCGTGCGGGCGATCTGCGCCCCGCGCTGTCGCTTATCGGCGCGCGGATGGTCGAAAGCACAAAGCAGCGTTTTGCGCAAGCGCGGCGCAAAAATCAAGCGCCGACCAGCCTTCGGCTGGCCCTCTCCCCGACCCTCTCCCACAAGTGGGAGAGGGAGAAAAACCGCCCAAGCGCACGCACAACTTTGCTTACGTTAGCGCCTATGCGAGCGAGCGGGTGTTCTATGTCGAATCCGACTCAGCGCGAAAAACCGCCGCGCCGGTTGCCGCCTCCACCGCCGCCGCCGCCGTTGCCGCGTCTGCGCTTGCCGCCGCCGCCCATCATGTCGATGCTGGTGCGCATGGGGTCGGGTTGGCCGGCGGGGGCGCCGTAGCCGGGGTTGCGCGGGGCGTTGCGGCGGCCGTGCAGGTTGGTTTGCAGCGGGTCGATGTGGCGCGGCAGGTGGTCGGGCTCGCGATCGTCATCGTGGTTGTGGTCGATATCGCGGCTGCGGTCGATATCGCGGTTGCGGTCGTCGTTGCGGCGGCGCGGCGGCTGGCCGAACTGGTTGCGCGACTGTCCGGCATTGCCCAGAAGGTCGCCGCCCAAGCGGCCGATGCGCCGGCGACGGGGCCGGTTGCGGTTGCGGTTTTCGTCCGGCGCGCCGGTTCCTTCGGCGCCAGGGGGCAGGGCGTTTTCATCCGCCGGGCCTTCGCCGTTCTGGCGCGGCTCGCCGGCGCGGGCGCGGGGCTGCTGGCCTTGGCGGGGCTTGTTCTCGCGGATGCGCTGCATCATCTCCTGGCGCGCGGCGCGGGCGGCGGCTTGCATGACCTCGCGGCCGGGCGGCTGGCCCAGGCCACCCCACAGGGTTTGGCGGCCCATGGCGATGGGCTGGGCGCATTCGCCTTCGGCGGGGCCGTAGCCTTCGAGAATGCGCACGGGGATTTGCTGGCGCGTGAATTTTTCGATGGCGTGCATGAAGCCTTCTTCGTCCATGCAGACCAGGCTCACGGCCTCGCCGCTGGCGCCCGCGCGGCCGGTGCGGCCGATGCGGTGCACGTAGTCTTCGGGCACGTTGGGGATGTCGTAGTTGACGACATGGGGCAAATCGTCGATGTCGATGCCGCGCGCGGCAATGTCGGTGGCGACCAATGCACGCAGCTCGCCGCTTTTGAATTCGCCCAGCGCCTGGGTGCGCGCCGTCTGGCTCTTGTTGCCGTGCAGCGCCATGGCCTTGATGCCGCGCCGGCACAAATCATCGGCCACCCGGTTGGCGCCGAATTTGGTGCGGGTGAACACCAGCACCTGGCTCCACTGGCCTTCTTCGATCAGGTGCGCCAGCACGTCTTTCTTGCGCTCGCGGCCCACGGGGTAGATGACCTGCGCGATGCGCTCGACGGTGGTGTTGGGCGGCGTGACCTGAATGTGTTTCGGCTCGTTGAGCAGGCCGGCGGCCAGCGCCTTGATCTCGTCGCTGAAGGTGGCGGAAAACAGCAGGCTCTGCTTGTTTTTGGGCAGCAGTGCGAGCACCTTCTTCACGTCGTGGATGAAGCCCATGTCGAGCATGCGGTCGGCTTCGTCGAGCACCAGGATTTCGACGTGCGAGAGGTCGATGTGGTCTTGCTGCTCCAGATCGAGCAGGCGCCCCGGCGTGGCCACCAGAATGTCCACGCCCCGGCGGATGCGCTCGACCTGCGGGTTCTGCCCCACGCCGCCGAAGATCACGGTGGATGTGAGGTGCAGGTGCTTGCCGTAGGTGCGGATTGCCTCTTCCACCTGCGCGGCCAGCTCGCGCGTGGGCGTGAGCACCAGGCTGCGGATGGCGCCGTCTTGCTGGGGCGCGCGGGCGTCCAGCAATT
>Ga0209628_10002952_pt1 | contig 11741 bp, 10 predicted proteins | sample TergutCu122P4_FD_187285 | JGI IMG/M metagenome (GOLD analysis project Ga0209628, IMG submission 187285) | Cubitermes ugandensis P4 segment gut microbial communities from Kakamega Forest, Kenya - Cu122 P4 (SPAdes) (version 2) | ecosystem: Host-associated > Arthropoda: Insects > Digestive system...
GCTCGACCAGGGGTTGCAGGCGATCGCGCGAATTTTCCGAGAGGACGCCGGGTATGGCCAACAGGCTGGCCTCCTCGGCGCGGATGTCGGCAAGGTGGCGGACCAGGGGATCGTAGTTGTGCAACAGATCGGAATAACTGGCGAGCACGGCGGCGTTGAGTTCGACGTCGGCCTGCAATACATGACGCAGCGACTGCATATAGGCATTGTGGGGTTCCAGGGAAACCCGTTCGGCCCGGGTAAACAGCCAGAACAAGAAGCCGAGCAGGGCGGCGAAACCGCAGACCAGAACGAGGCGGCGCAAGGCGTCGCGGTTCGCGGCGGATTTCGCGCTCATGGCTCGAGCGGCGGCGCGGCGCCGCTCAGGGTGTGGAGGAAGGCGACGATGGCCTGGATGTCGGCAAGCGAGAGGTCGCGGCCCAGTTGGTAACGGGCCATCACCGTCACCGCCTGTTCCAGCGTCTCCGCCGAGCCATCGTGGAAGTAGGGCGCCGTCAGGGCGACGTTGCGAAGGCTGGGCACCTTGAATACGTGCCGGTCCTCCTCGCGGCCCGTCACGTTGTAGCGCCCGAGATCGCTGGGGGTGGTGGCGCGGCCGGCGAAATAATCGCCGAGCACGCCGAATTTCTGGAACATGTTGCCGCCGAGCAGCATGCCCTGGTGGCAACTGGCGCAGCCGAATTCGCGAAAGCGCCGGTAGCCGTCGATTTCCAGTTCACTGAGCGCCTTCGGGTCGCCGGCGAGATAGCGGTCGAAGCGCGAATCGACGGTAATCAGCGAGCGCTCGAAACTCGCGATGGCATCGAGCAGGTTGGTCGCCGTCAGGCCGTCGGCATAGAGGCGCTTGAATCGGGCGACCAGATCGGCGTCCGCTCCCAGGCGTTCCACCACCTGCGCCAGGGTGGCCCCCATTTCAACGGGGTTATGGATGGGACCGATCGCCTGTTCCTCCAGCGTTTCCGCCCGGCCATCCCAGAACTGGGCGAGCTGGTAGGCGCTATTGAACACGGTGGGCGCATTGATACCGCCAAGCGCGCCGCCGATGCCGGTGGAAAAGCGCTGGCCATCGACGCCGCCGGCCTTCAGATTGTGACAGGAGGCACAGGAAATGGTCCCGTCTCCCGACAGGCGCGCGTCGTGGAACAACTGTTCGCCGAGCGCCACGCGCCCGGGGTCGAGTCCCGTGATCGGCGTCAGCGGCAAGATGGGCTGGAACACGTCGCCCTGCAAGCCCAGCGGGGGGGATAGCGGCTGCGGCGGCTCCTGCGCTTCGTGCCCGTGCAGAAATAACCAGGCCAGTATGCCAGTCAGCAAAATGACGCAAAACGCGACAGAAAAGGTGTGACCGGCAACTTTCATCCCTCGATTATGCTTCATTTGCCGCGCGCCAAGCCAGTCAGCGGGCGGAGAAATTGGACCTTCCCGCCGGCGCTGCCTTGGCCCGTACAATACCGCCTGTTCCAACCCGCCTGTTGCCCTTTTGCCCTTTTGCCCTTTTGTCACCTCCGCCTTGAAAAAAGCCGACATCGCCGAGTTCTACCGCCGCCTCAAGGACGCCAATCCGACGCCGACCACCGAGCTCGAATACGCCACGCCCTTTCAGTTGCTGGTTGCCGTGATTCTGTCGGCGCAAGCCACCGATGTCGGCGTCAACAAAGCCACGGCGCGCCTCTTCCCCGTGGCCCCGACGCCGGCCGCCATGCTAGCGCTGGGCCTCGATGGCCTCACCGAACTGATCCGAACCATCGGGCTTTACCGGACCAAGGCGAAAAATCTCATCGCCACCTGCCAGTTGTTGATTGAGCGCCACGGCGGCGAGGTGCCGGCCGAGCGGCAGGCCCTCGAAGCGCTGCCCGGCGTTGGCCGCAAGACCGCCAATGTCGTGCTCAATACCGCCTTCGGCGAGCCGACCATCGCCGTCGACACGCATATTTTCCGGCTCGGCAACCGCACGGGCTTGGCGCCCGGCAAGAACGTCGACGAGGTCGAAGCCCGGCTCGTTCGCGTCACGCCCGTCGAATTTCGCAAGGATGCGCATCACTGGCTGATTCTGCATGGCCGCTATATTTGCAAGGCCCGCCGGCCGGAATGCCCGCGCTGCATCGTCGCCGATCTGTGCGCTTACCGGGGCAAGAGCGCGTGAAGGCGGCCAGCGGCTTCGAGAGCGGACGGCAGGCGGACAAGGCGCTGGCGGCAAGCGCCGTGAGGAAAGCCCTGGCCGCGGCCGGTCTGGAACGCGCCGAGCAGGTATTGCTGCTGCTCAGCCGCGAATTCGCCCGAGAGCCGCAGCCCGCCGTGCTGGCCGCCGCCAATGCCGCCGGCTGTCTGCAAATCGGCGGCGGCACCGCAAGCGGCCTCATGACCGAGGCCGGCTGGCTGCCCGACCAGCCAGCCGCCGCCGCGCTGGTTCTCGGCGAACTGCCACCCGCCGCGCCACACGAAACCCCGCTCTTGTCATTGAGCGGCTGTGCGGCGCTGCCCTACGATTGGCGGGGGCCGCCGGCGCGCGTGGGTCTACTCGAAGCCCATGCCGCCACCTGGAGCCAGTCCCGCCCGGGCGGCCCGGAAGGCGTCAGCATCGCGCTGCCCGGCCTCAGATGCCAGATGCTGCGGGCCGATGGCCTGCACCCTTTGGAAGGGGCGCTGCCGGTCGAGCAATGCGCCGGTTACGAATTGCGCCGCGTCGCCGGCCTGCCGGCGGCAGAGAGCCTGCGCCGCGCCCTGCCGGCCCATTGGCGCGCCGCGCCGCCGCTGCACCAGATTGCCGTGATCGTCGCCGATGACGCGCCGGCGCTCGGCATTCTCGCCGCCCATGCCGACGGCTCGCTGACACTGAGTGCGCCGCTCGCCGCCGGCCAGCCGATCACTTGGGCCATGCGCGAGCCCTTGGCCGCCGAACAGGAAATGCGGCGCTTGCTCGCCGCAGCGGATGGACCCGCGCCAGCCTTCGCCCTGATGTTTTCCTGCATGGGCCGCGGCCCCTTGTTCTACGGCGGCGAAGATCGCGATCTGCTGGCGTTTCGCGAACGCCATCCCGGCGCGCCGCTGCTCGGCGCTTACGGCAGCGGCCAGATCGCCCCAACGCCCGACGGCAACCGCTTGTTCCAGAATGCCGCCTTGACCCTGCTATACCGGAGCCACGATGTTTAATCCTTCGCGCGAACAAGTCCGCCGTTTTTTCTGCGATGCCTGGCGCAAACACCAGGAACGCCTGCCCCTGGTCGGGGCCGAAGTCGCCGCCGCCGATCTGGCCGCCCGCCACCCCGAATACCACGCCCTGCTCTCCGATGCTAAAGGCGCGCTGGAAAAGGAATGGACGCCGGAGGGCGGGCAGATGAACCCCTTCTTGCACCTCTCCTTGCACCTTGCGATCCACGAGCAATTGAGCATCGACCAGCCCGCCGGCATCCGCGCCGCCTTCGAGCGCCTGGTCCGGCGCATGGAGCGTCATGATGCCGAGCACGTCCTGCTCGAAACCCTGGCCGAAGCAGTCTGGCATGCGCAACGGCATGGCGGCCAACTCGACGCCGCCGCCTATGTCGAGGCGGTGCGCCGCCATGCGGGGCTAGCGCAATTTTGATTCAGGTGCGAACAATCTTGTAGGTTGGCGGAGAGCGTAGCGAACCCCAACATCATCCCGCCTGGACAGGGTGGTCGTGTTGGGCTTCGCTGCGCTCAGCGCCAACCTACCATCCGTACAGGATTGAACCGAAACCGTTCTAGCCCAAATCGGCGGTCACATGCGTCTGGCCGTCCTTACTCTGGCTGCCCAGGCTCAATTCGCTGTTTTCGCTCAGGGCGAAGAAAAAGGCTTCGACGGCCTTGGGCTCTCCCGAGGCGGAGAAGGTCGTCTGACCGCAGGCGCACTGACCAACCCAAATGGCCTCGATGCCCGAGAGGCCGCGCGCGCTGACCGGATGAATGTCGGTCACGTCGCCGCCGCAGCCATTGCAGACCAGCTTGTCCGGCCGCATCGCCGCGATCCTGGCCTGTGCCTGAGCCATGCGCTCGGCCTGCGTGCCGCGTGCTTTCGCTTGTCCCATGTCCTTCTCCCGTCCCCAAAAGGGCGCAGGATAGCGGCCCGGCCGGCAACTGTCGAATGCCGGGCGGCGGCTACTCGCCCATCCCTCCCTGTGGCACACTGCCGCCATGCATGCCTTTCCCCATCTTGAGCCCGCCGACTGGTTCGCCCTGGCCTTGTTCATGACCTGCTGGAGCGGCTACGCCTGGTTTTCCGAGCGCAGCCGTCAGGCGGATTCCGGTTTGATCGGCGCGAGCCACCGCTACCGCGAACTGTGGGCCTACCGCATGCTCGAACGCGAGGTGCGGGTCGCCGATTCAACCCTGATCGGCAATCTGGTCAGTAGCGTCAGTTTCTACGCCAATACCACGATCTACATCATCGCCGGCCTGGTCGCCGCCCTGGGCGCTTCCGACACGCTGATCGGCCTGGCCGCCGATTTGCCTTTCGCCGGCCGGGGGAGCCGCGAATTGCTCGAAATCAAGCTGATGCTGGTGCTCGCCTCTTTCGTTTTCGCCTATTTCAAGTTCACCTGGGCCTTGCGACAGTTCAATGTGCTCTCCATCCTGGTCGGCGCTGCGCCGCATGGCCGCCGTGGCGAGCCCGGCATCGACAGATATGCCAAGCGAGTCGCCGGCACCAACAACCTGGCCGGCGACGACTTCAATCGCGGTATTCGCGCCTATTATTTCGGCCTCGCCGCCGCCGGCTGGATGCTCCATCCCCTGGTCCTGGCCGCTCTTGCCCTCGGCGTTCTGGTCGTGCTCTACCGGCGCGACTACAGTTCGCCGGCGCTCGCTTTCCTGCGCGACGACGAGTGAGCGAGCCTTGGGCGTCGCGGCGCTTGGCTCAACAAAATCAAACCGAAACCGATCCTACTCGCCGGGCAGCGCGTCGGCCGGGCGGGCCGGGTCGCCGGTGTGGGCTATCCAGCCGCCGCCCAGGGCGCGGTAGAGGCCGATGAGATTGGATAGCCGCGCGAGCCGCGCATGGATCAGCGCCTGCTCTGCCGCGTACAGATGCGTCTGGGCGGTCAGCACGGGGAGGTAGCTGTCTACGCCGTTCTGGTAGCGCAGTTCCGAGAGGGTGAGCGAGCGCTGGTTCGCGAGGGCGTTGCGTTCCAGCGCCGCGATTTCCTGATCGTAGGCGCCGCGCGCGGCGAGGCCGTCGGCCACTTCGCGGAAGGCCGACTGGATGGATTTTTCGTAATTGGCGATCTCGATGCGTTTTCTGATCTGCGCCAGTTCCAGATTGGCGACGTTAGCGCCGCCGGCAAAGATGGGCAGCGATAGTTGCGGCACGAAACTCCAGGCCAGGGAGGCGGATTTGAACAGTCCGCTAAACGCGAGGCTCTGGGAGCCATAGGCCCCGGTGAGCGAGATGTTCGGGAAAAAGGCCGCGCGCGCCGCGCCGATATGGGCATTGGCCGCGATCAGAAGCTGTTCCGCCTGCATGATGTCGGGGCGGCGGGTCAGCAAATCCGCCGGCAAGCCTTCGGGAATGTCGGCGAGCAGCGCCTGGGCTTCGAGCGGAAGACCTTGTGGCAGATCCGCCGGCAGCGGTTCGCCGATCAACAGCACGAGCGCGTTCTCGGCCTGGGCGCGGGCGCGCAACTGGGTGTGCAGGCTGGCCTCCGCCTGTTCGACCATGCTTTCTGACTGGCGCAGATCGAGTTCGGCGCCCGTGCCGACGTCGAATCGCACTTTCGTGAGGCGGTGGGAATCCTGCGCCGTCTTGAGGCTGGCCCGCGCGAGCTGGATCAGCTCGTCGGCGGAGAGCATCGCCAAGTACTGATCCGCGACTTGCGAAACCAGCGTGATTTCGGCTGCCTTGCGCGCATGGGCCGTCGCGAAATACTGGGCCAGCGCCTGATCCTTCAAGCTCTTGATGCGTCCCCAGAAGTCGATTTCCCAGGAGGCCTGCAAACCCGCGCTGTAGAGGTTATAGGGATTGTCCGGCGCGCTCTGCATGTCATCGGGCGTGCGCGTGCGCGCTCTCGAAGCCGCCGCGTTGAGGGCGGGGAAGAGCTCGGCGCGCGTGATCTGGTAGCGCGCGCGCGCCGCCTCGATATTGAGCGCCGACATGCGCAGATCGCGGTTGTTGGCCAGCGCGATTTCGACGAGCCGTTGCAAGCGCTCATCGACAAAAAACTCGCGCCAGCCGATGTCGGCCGCCGCTTCGCCCTTGGCGCTGCGCTCCGCCTCGATGGCAGCGGCTTGCGCCCGATAGGCCTCGCCTTGCGGGTAAGTCCGCGATACCGGCGCGGCGGGTTGTTCGTACCAGGGGGCCAGCGAGCAAGCCGAGAGCAGCAGGGCGGCCACGGTCATGATGGGGAATTTATGCATCGCGTTGTCCTTCCTTGCCCGATTCGCCGCCATCGCCGCCTGGCTTGCCGCCGTCGGCGTCTTCCTGGCCGCCGGCGTCCTTGTCCTCATCGACTTCTTCGTCCTCGTCAACTTCATCGTAATCGTGGGCGTGGTGCTCATCGTAGTGCTGGAGCGCGATATCCGCGTCTTCCGTCTCGTGCGCGAATTTGGCGCGAACCACGACAAAGAACATCGGGATCATGAAAATGGCGAGGAAGGTGGCGGTCAGCATCCCGCCGATCACGCCGGTGCCGATCGCGTGCTGGCTGCCCGAACCCGCGCCGGTGCTGATCGCCAGCGGCAGCACGCCGAAGCCGAAGGCCAGCGAGGTCATCAGGATGGGGCGCAAGCGCAGGCGCGAGGCTTCGAGCGCCGCTTCGACCGGGCCTATCTTCATTTCGGCCTGGAGATTGCGCGCGAACTCGACAATCAGAATCGCGTTTTTCGCCGACAGGCCTATGGTCGTCAAAACGCCTACCTGGAAGAAGACGTCGCTTTCCATGCCGCGCAAGGTCACGGCGAGCAGCGCGCCGATCACGCCGAGCGGCACCACCATGATGACCACGAAGGGAATGGACCAGCTTTCGTACAGCGCCGCCAGACACAAAAAGACGACGAGAATCGAAATGGCGTAGAGAATGGGCGCTTGCGAGCCGGACTGGCGCTCCTGGAAGGAAATGCCCGTCCATTCAAAACCGATGCCCGGCGGCAGTTTTGCCGCGTGCTGCTCCATGGCCGCCATGGCCTGGCCCGTGGAGATGCCCGGCGCGCCCTGTCCCTGGATTTGCATGGACGATACGCCATTGTAGCGTTCGAGCTTCGGCGAACCGTGGGTCCAGCGGCCCGAGCCGAAGACGCTGAAGGGCACCATTTTTCCTTCCGAATTACGCACATGCCAGAGGTTCATATCCTCCGGCTTCATGCGGTAGGGCGCGTCGGCCATCACGAAAACCTTCTTGATCCGGCCGTCGAGATCGAGGAAGTTATTGACGTATTGCGAGGCCCAGGCGATCGAGAAGGTCTGGTCGATGGCGCTGGACGATACGCCCAGCGCATGCGCTTTTTCGCGATCAATATCCACCTTGAATTGCGGCGTATCGTTCAGGCCGTTCGGGCGCACCATCGCGAGCCTCGCCTTGTCTTGCGCGGCCATGCCCAGCAGCATGTTGCGCGCTTCCATCAGCTTGTCGTGGCCCATGCCGCCGCGATCCTGCAACTGGAAATCGAAGCCCGCGGCCGTGCCCAGTTCGGGAATGGAGGGCGGATTCACCGGAATCACCATGGCGTCCTTGTAGCCGGCATAGCGCATGAAGATGCGGCCCACCAGCGCCGGAATCCCCTGGTCTTGGCGCTGGCGGAGCTTGTAGTCCTTCATGCGCACGAAAATGAGACCGGAATTCTGGCCGCGGCCCGCGAAGCTGAAGCCATTGATCGCGAGCGCCGACTCGACGATCGCGCCTTCTCCGTTTTCTTTGTCGAGCAGATAGTCCGAGATATTGGCGAGCGTGCGCGCCGTGGTTTCCTGGGTCGAGCCGGAGGGGGTCTGCACGATGATGAACATCGTGCCCTGATCCTCGACGGGCAGGAAGGATTTGGGCAGATTCACGAACAGAAAGCCGATGGCGACAATCAGGCCGACATAGAGGATCAGCCAGCGCCCCGAGCGCTTGATCACGTAATGCACGCCGTTGTGATACTTGTCGCGGCTCCGGTTGAAGGTCCGGTTGAACCAGCCGAAGAACCCCTTCTTGGTTTCGTGATGGCCCTTCTTGATGGGCTTCAATATCGTCGCGCAAAGCGCGGGGGTGAGAATCAGCGCAACCAGCACGGAAAGCACCATGGCCGCCACGATGGTCAGCGAGAACTGCCGGTAGATGGCGCCCACCGCGCCGCCCGACAGCGCCACCGGCACGAATACCGCGGAAAGCACGAGGGCCACGCCGATCAGCGCGCCGGTGATCTGGCTCATCGCCTTGCGGGTTGCCTCCTTGGGCGACAATCCCTCTTCCGCCATCACCCGCTCGACGTTTTCCACGACCACGATGGCATCGTCTACGAGGAGGCCGATGGCCAGCACCAGACCGAACATGGAGAGCGTATTGATCGAGAATCCCGCCACCGCCATGATCGCGAAGGTGCCAAGCAGCACGACCGGCACGGCGATGGTGGGAATGAGGGTGGCGCGTATGTTCTGCAAGAACAGATACATCACCAGAAAGACGAGCAGGATGCCCTCGAACAGCGTCTTGACCACTTCCTGGATCGACAGCTTGACGAAGGGCGTCGTGTCGTAGGGATATTTCACGGCCAGGCCGTGCGGATAATATTTCTCCAGTTCCTCCATTTTCTGGCGAATCAGACTGGCGGTCGTCAGCGCATTGGCGCCCGGCGCAAGTTGAATGCCCATGCCGGCCGTCGGCATGCCGTTGTACCGGGTGTCGAAGTTATAGGTTTCGCCGCCCAGCGCGATGCGCGCCACGTCTTTCAGGCGCACCTGGGCGCCATCGGGATTCACCCTCAGCAAGACGTTGCCGAAATCATCCGGCGTGCGCAGCAAGGTCGACGCGGTAATGGTCGCCTGGAACATCTGGCCCGCCGCCGCCGGCGTGCCGCCGAGCTGGCCGCCCGCGATCTGCACGTTCTGCGCGGCAATCGCGGCCGTCACGTCGGTGGGCGTCAACTGGAAATTGTTCAGCTTGTTGGGGTCGAGCCAGATGCGCATCGCGTACTGCGAGCCGAATAGCGTGGCCGTGCCCACGCCGTTGATGCGGCTGATCGGTTCCAGAATGTTCGAGGCCGCATAGTTGGCGAGGTCGTTGCGCGACATGCTGCTGTCTTCGGACACGAAGGCCAGCACCATCAGGAAGCTGCTGCTCGACTTGGTGACCCGGACGCCAAGCTGCTGCACCACCTGCGGCAGGGCCGGGATGGCGAGTTGCAGCTTGTTTTGCACCTGCACCTGCGCGACGTCCGGATCGGCGCCGGACGCGAAGGTCAGCGTGATGATGGCCGAGCCCGAGTCGTCGGAAGCCGAGGAGATGTACAACAGATGATCAATGCCGCTCATCTGCTGCTCGATGACCTGGGTCACCGTGTCTTCCACCGTTTTTGCCGACGCGCCCGGATAGGTCGCGGCGATCTGGATGGAGGGCGGCGCGATGGTCGGATATTGCGCGACCGGCAGCGTGAAGATCGACGCCGCGCCCGCCAGCATCAGGATGATGGCGAGCACCCAGGCAAAGATCGGGCGGTCGATAAAGAAATTTGCCATGAGGCAGGCTCCCCTTTAGCGCTTGTCGCCGGAGGCGGCTTGCGCGTCCGGGGCCGCGTTGGCGGGGGGGCTCGCGCCGCCCGTCACCATATCCGCCGATGGCGCGCCTGGCGGGGGCGGCGGGGGCAATTGGGCCGCCACGGTCTTGACCGGCGTGCCTGGCCGGACCTTGTCGACGCCCTGGACGATGATGCGGTCGCCGGGATTCAAGCCGTCCTGGACCACCCAATCCTGGCCATTGGCGCCCAGCGTCTGAATGGCGCGCAGCTCGACCTTGTCGTCCTTGTCGATGGCAAGCACCGTGGACTGGCCTTTCCGGTCGTATTGCACGCCAATCTGCGGCACCAGGAAGGCATGGTTATTGACCCCCTGTTCAATGCGCGCGCGCACGAACATGCCCGGCAGCAACACCCGGTCGGCATTCGGAAAGAGCGCCCGCAGCGCGACCGAGCCGGTGCTCTGATCCACCGTGACATCGGCGAACTGGAGCTTGCCCGTCTCTCTATAAATGCTGCCGTCTTCGAGAATCAGCGTGACCCTGGCGGCATTCGGGCCGTCGGCCGCAAGACGGCCTTCCTGTATCTCACGGCGCAGTTTGAGGCCATCCAGGCTCGTTTGCGTCACATCGACATACATCGGATCGAGCTGCTGCACGGTCGCCATCAGCGTTGCCGCGCCCGCCTGCACATAAGCGCCCGGCGTGACCTGAGAGATGCCCACCTGGCCCGCGATCGGCGAGACGACATCGGTATAGCCCAGATTGATTTGCGCGGTTTCCACGGCGGCCTCGCCGGCGGCGACATCGGCCGCCGCCTGCCCGCGCGCCGCGATCGCGTTGTCGTAATCCTGCCGGCTGACCGCATTGGCCTCCACCAGCACCTTGTAACGGGCGACCAGCGCCTCTTGGGTGGCCAGATTGGCCTTGGCCTTGGCGAGCGCGGCCTTGGCCGTGTTGAGCGCGGCGATATAGGGGGCCGGATCAATCTTGTAGAGCCGCTGGCCCGCCTTCACCAGCGACCCTTCGGTGAATTCGCGGCGCAGTACCACGCCATCCACCCGGGCGCGCACCTGGGCGACCAGATAGGCATGGGTGCGTCCGGAGAGTTCGGAGACGACCGGCACGGCGGTCGGCTGGACCGTGACAACGCCGACTTCGGGCGTGGGCGGCGGGGGCGGCGCGGGTTTTTCTCCGCAGGCCGACAGCGCGATGGCAAGCGCCGCAACATGGATTAGGCGAAACGACATCCCTTCGATACGCATGGAACGGCCTCTAAAAATTCAATATAAAAAACGGCTCAAGGCGCGCGCGCCAGCATCCGCAAAAAAGCATCTATGACGTAATCCAGCTTCAAGGCCTCATCCGCCTCTTCGCACTCGATGCCGAACAGGCGCTTCGTTCTATCCTGACCGAGCGCCATCGCCGTCAGCAATTCCGCCGCGAATACCGGATCGACAGGGAGCAGATAGCCCCGATCCATCGCCTTGCCGAGAAACTCGGCGAGCCGCGCGATCATCTGGCCAAAGCCCTGTTCATACACCTCGCGCACCAGGTCCGGAAAACGCGAGGACTGGCTGCACACCGCGCGATAGGAGGCAATGCCCTCCAGGCTGAGCGCCTTGTCGCGGTAAGCCTGGGCAAAGGTTCTCAGACTCGCGCGCAGGTTTTCCGGCTCGCCGTCGAGGTGCACGATGATTTCAAAAAAGCAGCCCCTCGCCGTCTCGGCGAACAGGCTTTCCTTGCTCTTGAAATGATTGTAAAAAGTCTGCCGCGCCACGCCCGCGCGGCCAATGATGGCATCCACGCTGGCGTCATATCCCTGCTCAAGAAACAGTTCCCTCGCGGCCAGGAGTAATTTTTCGCGGTTAGTGATCGGCGTCTGCATGGGGCAGCATTGTAGTTAGACTGGATCGTCCAGTCTAGGCGGCCGGGCTCGCCAATCCAAAAATCCGCGCGAGAAGCTTAGAGCGGTTTTGATTCATTTGCTTACATGCAGAAGCGTAACCGTTTGGGAGTGGGTTGGCGGTGAGCCGTAGGCGAACCCCAACATCGGCTGCCCTGTGAGCTTCTGCTCGTTGGGGTTCG
>Ga0209628_10002953_pt1 | contig 11736 bp, 8 predicted proteins | sample TergutCu122P4_FD_187285 | JGI IMG/M metagenome (GOLD analysis project Ga0209628, IMG submission 187285) | Cubitermes ugandensis P4 segment gut microbial communities from Kakamega Forest, Kenya - Cu122 P4 (SPAdes) (version 2) | ecosystem: Host-associated > Arthropoda: Insects > Digestive system >...
GGTTGTATACTAATGTGAAGACTATGACTTTGCTGTGTGCGTCAGTTGGTGCTGCAAGGCCTACCATACAATGAAAAATTACTGATGTAATGTAAATTGAATGCACACCATCTATGGTACATAGGAAACTACCATTCCAGATTTTACTCACATATAAAAAAAAAATACAGAAGTTAGTTTAGATAAAAATGCAGACATTTTTAAACAGTTTTGAGTGAAATTTAATACCCTTAAATAATACACTGACATTGTGCTATGGACGGGGTTAAAATACTTTCTGCGTAGAAGGGGTAATCATTATTAACTGACTTATTTTGGTAATGAAGACAAGTGCGTTTTCTAAGAGATAGAAACTTAGATTTTAACTATTATTTCAAGAAACTACTGGGTTCAAAGCTTAAAAGGACAAAATGGATTAAGAAATTAGTTATACCAGTAACCTTGATATCAAGAGATATTAAAGCATAATACAGACAGAAATTTCAATCTCACATACAAACTATGCATGTGTTTCTACCGTTCACATATTACTTGCTATGTGAGGGAATTCTATGATATAAATGCTTTTCTACTAGAGTTTAAAAGATTTATGCAAATCGCCATGATATTGGATTGGCCAGAGCGTACTGTACAGTGTGCAAATTCTTTTCACTTAATGACTAAATTTTTTATACTGCAGTACTTTCATGACTGAACAACATCCCCATTCAAGGTACACTCCAGAATACATTAACAAAAACATATGCCTTAATCTTATAAACAACTATATTAAACAATACAAAGCACAGTCAGAGCTTATAATAGAGTGGAACTTTTCACTATGGCTAAGTGTTAATTAAATACGTCTACTTTACTCTAAGACTTTGTGATGGAATCACAATAATTGAGATACAAATATAACAGTTCTATAGATATTTTCATACAATAATGCTCAAAAAAGATTTTCTGAAACACCCTTACTGGAACATTGAAAAACTCCAAGAATGGCATCATAATCAACATGCAGTCACACTGAAATGCAACAGCACTGCATAAGCAATATTCAAACACTAATACATCTCCACTTACATGTGATTATTACACAGTCATCTTATCCATTTGCACTCCATTACAGGGTCATCAAGATTTGTATTGCATTATTTATTACAATGTTCATTAAAATACTTCTGAGTAAGAATCAATTATTCTGTAGGATTCTGACAATGATGTAGCACGTTTTTAATCACTTCCCCCATGGCTTTTGTCCACCATTATCTGTTACAAATACCAACACTATATTTTTGGGACAGCAATATTTCCCAACCTGTCTAAAAATAACATCACCTATCCAGTTGAGACCGAATAACAAAGCTATTCTAAACCTCTGCGCCCAAAGGTTCAGAACAGCTGTGCTTATTAGGCCCAACTGAGAGGTTGTAACGTCATTTTTATCCTGAGGACAGGAACTGAAACTGACCTCAAATTTAATGCTCTTTAACATGGGCAATGGAAGATTTCAAATGTTAAAAAAAAAAAAGGGCAGAAAAATAAGATCACCTCATTTGTGTACTAAGGTCTATTACATTAGGCAATGAACATACATTTAAATTTAACTGGACTGGTACACAATCAGATACACAAAGGTTACATAGAGGGTTTTGATGAGAAAAACTATTTGGAAAACTTCCACCTGGAAGACTACAACAGAAATTGGAGAGTAACTTACAGATGACTCATAACATGTAATGATGGGAACGGGATGGCGCTGTCATGTGTAATGGTGGGTTCTGTTATTGGATTCTGCTACACAGTGCTGCTTGACTGCTCCAGAGTGTTAGGTGTGGCAAAGGATTAAAAAAAAATTGTTTCATGCAGATCAACAGGAATGGCTGTACAAATGTAATGTTTTTAGATGATCATGCAAGAGAATACAGAAAATAAAACACACAACACTCCTTACTATGTGAGATTTGAGGTTCTCAACAGCTATGTTACTGTCAAGTCCTCTGGGATGCAAAGCTCTGTTCCTGAATGTGGAGCTCATTACATTTCAAATGACTACTTGACCCTGAAGAAGGAAATATAATCCTTCAAAATGTTGGAAACTACACACCCAATGACAGAGGATCACATACCAGGAGATGTGAATCTTCAGTCTTTACTACATTTCTCGTATCATCCACATTGTAGAACAAGTGTGTGTGAGAAACCTTCCAAGCATGTTTGTGTTTAACAAGTAGGTGACAGTTTCTTTTTGGCTGACCAGTACATTCTAGTGTGAATAATACGGTGAAGCAGTAATAATTATTCTGCATGAATTTTTAACAAAATAACCTTGTCTGAATCCACAAGTGCAATGAAAGGCCAAAGAACTGCTCCATAAATCTCATTCATCCTTCCTGGGTAGAAACATCCTACTTTTGGACATTTAAATAACATTCCAAGGGGCAAAATATATCAAGTAAAGGAGGCTTCATAAGGTTAAACTGCATAACCAAAAGCTGCCAATGCTTCGCCCTTGAAACTTATACTATAATGGCAAAAGATGACATCAGATTCTATCGGTTTTCCAATGTTCCTTCTTCACTTACTAAAATAAGGAAATATTAACCAGTAATACTCATGCAGACATAATTAACAAAAACTACAAAAGGAAGTAAAAACACTAACAGTAGACAGTAAAATGTTTTGTGTGTTGGGGTAATAAAATGTTATCTTAAAATATTTAATTCTATGTTCATTCTTGCAGCCTATGTATGTTCAATCCTTCATGCAAGAACTGCACACATCCTCCCCCATGTCCTTAAAGCAAATAATAGCCACAAAAATATCTTCTGGATGTTCACTGGTCATCACAAAAAGGCTACAGTTTAAAACCATCTAAAATCTATAAAACAGCTTGTGGTTATATAATTTGAAAATAATAGATCTGCCTACACATTATTTTTATCTCATATCACTTCTTTAAAATGCCACATTATTCTGAAACAGTTGGCCTCACCATGCTACTGATTTGTTTTGAGAGTCAGTTCAGCAATTTAAAGTCCCCAAATAATACCATCTGGAAACCAAACACCAAAGTGTATCTTAATGCCATTTGCCTTTCTGCTGACACTATGACCTCTGAATGTATACTATGCAATATATCACTGAAAGAGTAAGAAAAATTAAGTTGAACTAGATTCATATTGTACAGGATTGAGTTTCCTTTGACAATGAATACTCATGCCACAGGTGGGAATTGAAATAGGACTAAATGTGGTTTCAATTTATTTTAGTTTATGATATTGACACAGGCCACATAACTACAATTTTCCCTGCCATTTTGTATGGGTATAAAACTTGGTTTCTCATACATAGGAGAGAACATAGGCTGAGTATCTTGATATTGTACATAATGTGCATCACATTTAATAACACCATTTATTAAAACAACTTTTACACATTATATTGTGTATATTAAATCACATTCTAATTCTCACTCTGATGCTTTTTGGCATCCATTGATACTATCTTCAGAGAGTTCACTCTTACTGTAGGTCTACTCATTTAACAGTAGTCCAAAGGGGTGTGTTGTACTCTGGCTGTAAGGTTTTTAATATCTTGCCTGTACAAATCAAAAGTCATTTTGAGAACTTATGAAATTTCAAGAAAATACTTAAAAATTATCTCATTGAACATTCATTATACAGTTTGGAGGAACATTATTACTTAACAGCGTAGGGAATTGGTTTTATAGTTATTCCTTTTAGTTTATAAAACTGATAATTTCTTATTATATTCATACTAGTTTTGAAGTTCTATCTATGTACATTATATAAGAATTTATTGACTGAATATTATGAGCTAATCACTTTTCCTTGTATAAACTCAACTTATGTCTCATTTATGTATTGTACTTATAAATTACTATTGTTATTACTTGCACTGTATCATCAAGAATCATTTTGTACCGTGCCTATTCTTATTATGACAAGTTCTATATCCACTTTGGTGGATCTCTTGAATGCTGAATAAATGAATGAATGAAAGGTTCTTCTCAACACACTTGAAAGGTAATTTTATATAAGTGACTTTGGAATGATTTAAAGCACTTGTTATCCACCTGCTATCCCAAACATAATTTAAAACTTACAGATACACTTTTTAAAACAGTATTAAGTTCTTATTCATTCATTCATTCATTTATTTCACATTCAATTCATCTTATATAGATGTGGAACTAGTCATTTATACATTTAGCATAATAAATAACGCAAATGTACATAAGTTGTGCCTTATTGTAGCGTCATAGGATAGATACATTAACAATTAAAGTACTATGATTAACCCTCCAACTACCGTATATTTTAGAAGCACTATTTACCATTCGGGTCCAATGGACCCAAATAGAATAATCTGATATATGACCCTTGCAAAATGGTTACAGTGCTTCATATCTGTTTTATGTTGCTTGTTGGCAATCAAAGTGTTGGTTGTTATGCATTTAGAATTTCAATTGTTGTTTTTGTAGCTCAACTTTTTTATGGCGTAACTGTACTATGTGACATTTACATGCAGAATATTATATAACAGCAGACATTATTGCAGTCTTATGTTAGTTCTGTTGGCATCTGATACACATAACATTGCTATGTTCTTGGCAGACATTTTTAGAACAGTTTGAACAGGCTGTCTTCGTTTTTCTATCCTTTGCGGAGGGGCAAACAGTGCATCTCGCCTTTCTTCTTGGTGGTTCAGAGGCAGTTTTTCTTGTTTGCTCAACTGTCTTTTGGATTGCCTCTTCACTTACTCCTGCTAGTTCCTTTCCTAATTGGAGGAGATAGAGTCTTCTCTTGTGTGAATTGTTGGAATTCCAGTTTGGATTGAGTGCCTTCCAGATGATGTAAGCATTTATAGCCAATATATCCAACATGTTGTAAAACACTACAAGAGGTACCTTCATGTTTTCCGTTTGCAACTGTAGGTTCTGGTCATTTGATCCATTGTGTCAACTCCTGCCTTCGTCTCATTGTACGTTAGGATAACCTTCGGCTTTCTTTGTTCATTGGAAGTGTCGACTTTGGGCTCGAAATGCAGGGTTCTCAATAGATTGACAATTTTGTTTCTCTTTGGACAGTGTGACACAATCATGCAGTCCTGCTGGAGCCCAAATATTGTTGTGAATGGATTTCTTTCCTTTGTGCTAACCATTTCCGTGGGAAGTTCAGGTTTATTTTTTCTTATTGCACCCACGAGAGTAACGTTTTTTTCCAGCAACTTTCTTGCAAAATAATCTTGTAAAAAAGTTATTGCACGTGACATTGCAACCAGCTGCGTCAATTCCTTCAAGCAGATCTAATGCAACTTTTTTGCCAAGATTGACTTCTCTTCCTGCATTGGGTTTCTTACCAATGCAAGTTTCAAAATTGTAAACATAGCTCGTCTTGCTATCCGATAAAATCCAAAATTTTATTCCATAGCATCCTGGTTTGGAAGGTATATACTGTTTGAAAGGACACCTTCCTCTAAAGGTTACCAGCTCCTCATCTACAGTCAGCATAGATTCAGGAACATTACCATCCCGCAAAGGTCAGAACATTCCCGTATTGGTTCTAGTTTGTCATCGCTTCTGTGTTGCCTCCTGTATTCCACGTCATCAAACCTTACAACCCTGAGAACATCTTGGAAGTGCTGCTGGCTCATGATCTTGTTGAAAATCGGGCGTCCATTTTCCAAACTCCAAAGTTGACAAATGCCTTCATTTTTCGACTTGTATACGCCTATTACAACCATCAATCCAATGACCTTGTACAATTCTTTGACCATAACATCATTCCATTTATCTTTATATACTCTTCTCTCTTCTTTGTGTGTCCATTTGCATATTATCTCAACATGAGGTTTTTGAATAAATAACTCAAATGACGATCTCACCGTGTCGACTTGTCTGTTTGCGTAGCGCGTTGGTCCAGGAGCAGTCTTCAGTACGTTTGATACTCATCGCCTACCTCCAAACTGCTACTGGGCGTCATACGGAGTTGCACTTTATCCTTTCCTCACACAGTTCCCTTATCTGCCTAGTCCCGTTATCTTTTGGAATGTACATCTGTTTTTGTTCAGGTGTTCTTCTTTGACCTTCACAAATGCAGCGTGTCCATAAGCGTACAAGATAAATCAATTTCCAGCGTATAGGGTCCATTGGACCCTGACGGTAGACAAAGGTATATTGTTACACTCGCCCTACAGTATTACAGTTTGACTATCCTAATGAAATGTATATATTACAACAACTGTAAGCACTGCCTGCCTAGGACAAGTAATTATCAAAATAATGCAACTTAAAATCTTACTTCGGGTCCAATGGACCCGCCTGGTAGTTAGAGGGTTAAAGTAAGTATCAGTATTAAAATCAATAAGATTACAATTATAGTGAATTATATATTAAAATATTCCTCCAGACTGTAAAAGGAATTATGTAAGAGGTATCTTTTTAAGGCTAGCTTAAATGTATTCTTATCATCAGATAATCTATTGACAAGTTCTATATCCACTCTGGTGGATCTCTGGAATACTAAATTATTATTATTAATATTATTATTGGTAAGAATATATGGGCAATGTGTGATGACCAGTGAGACTGAACATAATGCTTAACAGAATCATTACAACATTAACCCTTGACATAAAAAATTTGAGGAAACCAACGAAAATGGAAATGACATGTGACAGTAGCTGTCAGATATCACACTGCCTTCACTGCTCTACAGCAACATGTTGAAGGTTACATGAATGACACTAAATTCTCTACACATTAGTATATCTATATTATACTGAATAGACAGGAAAAAAAAAAGGTTGGCAAGACAATAAATAATAAAAATAATGGTAAAGCAGTCATCAAAATAATAAACACAAACACTTCATTGTGATTTTGGAACAGCTGTATACAATTAAATGTAACATTAATGAAGAAATAACTACAAAAAAAAAAAATTTAACTCAGATTCCACAAAACTGGAATAACAGTGCAATTTTTAGACTCTAAAAGTCTAAAACAAACCTGTTCATGCATATCCAATAAGAAATTCAGTCAACATGTTACTCAACACACTCATTCACAAATAACTGGTGGTAAACAATAGGAACTGTTTGAAGTTGGACCTTTGGAAAGAAACCAACCAACAAAAAGTAGCATGATATGAAATTATTCCATTTCAAACTGAAATGGCTATGAGCACATGATGTTACAATTTCAAATGTAACAGTCTTGTTTACTTAGATATACTATTTCATACTGGCAAGCTACACAACATTTTAAGACAATTATTTGTTGACACTTTTGCAATCAAAGACACAAAACCATACATTGAAACATAAAGTATCAATGTAAACTCTATTCAAAATTCACGTTTTGCTTACAGCCACTTTTCATATTATAGATGATTCGAGTTTTTTTAATTATGTAAATTTGGTACTGTCAGCAAATAAAAACTGCAGCACATAAGAGTAATTTTACGATGTACACATGTCTAGTATGCAATAAATACGTAGGTATATTTTACAAACGTATCTGTCTGCTGGATTTTATACTGGAATCAGCAGTACTCACAATGTGTCTTGTACGGAATTATGACTCACACACACACACACATACACAAATTTAGTCTCAACGATTTTAAAAATTGTATAGAAATTGAAATTTAGTCCTTAAATAAATAGTTCAAAGCCAACAACCTCACATCAGATTTTGGTAAAATCCATTTCATACATTTCACAAATAAAAATAATAGAATTATGTTAACAAATTAATTTATAAGGCATACGATAAAAAATTTCTTGAAATATAGGTAAACAGTACACTGTCTTGGAAAATTCATACTGAACAAATTACACAAAAATTAAAAGCATCTTGCTACGTAATGAGAACAGTTAAGCCCTATAAGTCACAGAAAACATTGAAGACAGGTTACTATGCCTATTTTCATTCCATAATTAACTATGGATTAATATGGTGAGGGAACTCTTCACATAGTGCAAAAATTATTAATATAAAAAATAATATAACTAGAATTATTATAGTATGCAAAATTATGGAGTCATGTTAGAGATTTGTTTAAAAATTTAAAAATTCTAAAAATTCTACCTCTTCAATCACAATACACAATTTTATGTGTCTCAAAACAAAAATAAATTAAAATTAAATTCTGATGTCTGTAACATGAGTACTAAACAAAAATATAACTTTCACCAACCCTCATCAAATTTATCACTATATAAAAAAAGAATTGACTCTTCAGGCATCAAGGTGTTTAACAATCTCCCACCAAGTATCAGACGTTGGTGGTAGTACTAAATTTAAAACAGGTCTAAAAATTTATTTGCAGGCCCATTCTTTCCACTCCATTGATGAACACTTTTAAGTAAACAAAGAATTACAAATTAAGCGAAATGAGTTTCAGGCTAACTGTATTGTGCCAAGAACTGCTGTATATGTGTAAAATTTTCTTGATTTGTTCTATATCCAAAGTATTACCTGTTTTGGATTCATAGCATGTTAATAAATTTAAAGTCACAAAACACAAATTCACAAATACACACACACACACACACACACACACACACACACACACACAGAGTTTGAGTTACTTTTATGTTTATAATGCACAAAATATGTATAGTAACTATAATGAAGTATGGTGACAAAAAAAAAAAGTTTCATGCTGTCACTACTATCTCTATGGCCTGTGTCTGTGAGAGCAAAGTTGACTGTTTCAATTCACTGCAGTATCTGAAATTAGAACAGTCAATAATTTGGATGAAATATATATCCAAAAATGTGGAAAGTAATACTAATGTATACAATAGTACATGTTACCAGCCATATTCCAATTCTTCAATACCAAGGTAATGTATGAAAAGTTACACTAAAAGATTAAAAAAAAAAACTGAATGATACAAAATTATAAACCACAACGATCCACAGAAATAAACTTCTTTTATCAAACAAAAATACATTTAATGGAACTAAACCACTGTTTTATACAAAAAGGTTATTTTCTGCACTGGAATAGACATTAGTACCCAAGCAAGTGAACTTAATGCAATGCTATGTACTTTTATTGACTGAATATAAACAAGAGTTTCCTCATCAAATTTTAACAGAACTGTCAGTAGATAAGTTGAGTACAAATAGGGCCTATACAAAAACTAGGCAAGTTGAAACAAGACAGGTTTCAGTGGGTTCTCAATGTTTACCAAGATACCACATCTAACAAACAAGCAAGCAAGTATAACTCCCATGTAAGTTTTACCAGTGAAAGTAATGCTTTGTAAACACCCTTAGATGTGAATACACATTAATTTTATTTAGCTAATATTAAGGTTGACATGGCAGAAGAATATTATATTTCAATATTAAAACAGCTGCCAAGAATTTTATTCTTATGCAATTTTTGTACTTAATTTAGTAGTTGTTATGGATATCACAATTATTTGTTTAATCAATGAACTTTATTTCAGGGTTTGAAAACTTTACTTTCACTGCTTCTTCAAGGGAAGAAACTACCAAAGAGTGAGGCATAAAGGTATTTACTCAGTTTTGTGACTATTTTGAAACCAAACTCATAACCATAAGTCAAAAACCCACTGCTTAACAGTGGTGCTATGTTTCTATTATAAGGCTCTAGTTTAATTCTGTAATACTGTCCCTCTTAATTAAAATGAATTACAATCAAGGATCTGCTAGTCATGAAGTATTCCTGTAATTTGTTGAATAAAACACTATATCATGAGAATATAGGGTAATACAAACTATGAATACAATTTAAAATTATGATATTAGTTCTCTAAGTACGAACGTTAAGAACTTAGATGTTTACAGATTCTTGAATCATTAAACTAGCAGTTGGTGTACTAAACTATTCAGATGTACATAACTACTACTTAATCTACTGAACACACTACCTTCTGAGATATATTTAAATATTTTAATTATACAAAAATGTTTGCTCAGAAACCAAAGCCAGAAATTTAGAAGCTGTAAAGTCTTTAGCTGTTGAAGTACATGTCACTCATGAGTAAGTGTGACCTTTCAACCTCACTCTACAATAAGAAATGTTAGAAGTTACTGTATCAAAGAAGGATTGTATTTTACTGCTACAGTTATGTGAACTAACTGGAAGCGTGTGGTGATGCTGCCAGCCGTCATATGGTTCACTGGGCGGTACAGCACCCGCTGCGAATCTCCACGACTAACAAAAACAGACATAACAATTCCTCAGTCAGCCCAAGTTTTGTCAGCTTTCATTTTTTTTTTTTCATTCTTTGATAGAGTGGACTCCCTCAGCAGGAAAAATAGTACAAGTTCATGAATATACTTCTGGCATAAGATTTAAAATTTTAGTCTGGAACTATACTACATATGTCAGCTCAAACAGCAATGATAATACAGATTCCAAATTGCCTAGAATACATTTATTCTGAAACACACATGAATATCTTAATTCTTTGAAAATGTTAAAAACAATTTTGTAAGTAGTCACACAGAATGTTTGCCTATAATATTCATAGACATCGACAATAACAACACAGGAGGTTGAATTTTATTGTTTCACATTATTAACATATGTAATAAGACATTTATTGCACTGACCACTTGTGCATTAAGAATGATAACCATCTGCATTCAGGAAAACTTCCTTCATATTTCCACTCATAAATATTACTAGTTAGACCGAAATATGCGCATAGAACTTAGAATCTTCTTTATGACCAAATGTCTTCTTACGTATAGAAATAACCAGCAGTGAGCAAAAACAGGAACAATGAAGAAATATTGTTCATGGAAGCACTGAGATGCCATAAAGGGGTACAGAGGCAGTTGACTAAGGGTAGTAAATACCATTGTTTACTCAGTGAATGTGTCTGATTTGATCACTTCTGCACTAATTAGTTAAGACAGCTGAATTTCTGGTATCTAAAAGAAACTAGAGACTGTATTATATATGTGTATGTGTAAAAGCCAAGTGTCCATTTGTCTGTCCCACCTTGCTCCTCCAAAATGACACATCATAAGGAAACTAGACAGGCAATGTACATGTAACGTAAAGTTGAGGCACGTTCATGTAACCATGGTTGCAATGGAATAGCAACAAGTATTACACATTCTGAAAGTGTGTATCTAGCTTTAGGTATCCAGCATGCAATGTGGATGTGCCATATTATATTGTCATCTATGGCCTGCCTGCCTATATAATACTTTTCCACATTATATCATAAATAACACAATTTTCAGCAAGAAGGTATGGAACATAACATCTTCTCTAAAACTTTTGTCCGAAACATTTGTCATTCTAAGAAGAAATGAGTGACACATTATAAAAAATGTATATTGATCTTCATGCAAAGTACCCGTTATTCTTGTACAGTTTTAATGACACTTGAATTTTCTTGACAGATCTTTGAAAAATATTCAAATATCATAGTTCATGAAAATCCATCCAGTGGGGGTCGAGTTTGTCCAAGTGGATGGACAGACACAATGAAGCTAACAGTTGCTTTTCACATTTTTCTGAATGTGCCTAAAAACGGTAAATAAGTCACTCTTGGAAAAGCAACTTTTGGTAAAAGTTAATTTTTCACTGTTTCCAAAACAGGGCACAGAGTAACTTAATGTTTCTCTGACCGTGCATCATGAATTGACCATACAAAATTACCAACGTGATGCACTGAATATTATTTATTCGTAAAATATTATTACTCTCCTCTACATGTTTC
>Ga0209628_10002954_pt1 | contig 11735 bp, 10 predicted proteins | sample TergutCu122P4_FD_187285 | JGI IMG/M metagenome (GOLD analysis project Ga0209628, IMG submission 187285) | Cubitermes ugandensis P4 segment gut microbial communities from Kakamega Forest, Kenya - Cu122 P4 (SPAdes) (version 2) | ecosystem: Host-associated > Arthropoda: Insects > Digestive system...
GGTTGCTTACCTGGATTAAGACAGGAGATAAGAAAAAATTTATTATTTTAAAACCGGGTGAAGGAGAAAACCCTAAAGGAGGAGAAATTATTATTCCCAATCCAATTTACGTAGTGGATAGTAATGTGTTAAATTACCGTTATGCTTACGACAAAAGAGGAATCATAACTTCCCGCTCCGAAAGTGTAATAAATTGCAAAGAATCGTACATTTACGATCCTTTAGACAGACTCACCTATATTAATAATCAGGAGCAACAATATGGAATTTCTTACAACGGTAATGGCAATATTGAACAATATGGAAGGAGTTTTTATACCTATGGCAGTAGTAAACCCCATGCCGTAACCTCAGTGGAAAACAATCCCATTTCATGTAGCAATAGCACGGTAACCTACAACTTCTTTAACCAACCCACCCATATAGAAGAAAACAATCAACAAATTGCGCTTTATTACGGTGCCAACCAACAGCGCAACAAGACAGTAATACTTACTAAAGGGGAAACTAAATATACCCAATATCGTATTAGTAAATATTTTGAAGCAGAAAAAAAGCCGGACAGCGATACAACATGTTTCTACAGTTACATTTACGGTGATATTGGCGTGGTGGCACTAAATATATCTACTTTTTCAAAACAGGCTAATGATTCAATAATAACTCATAAACCTGAACTTGACAGAGAAAAAGCCACTACAGTTACCTACGATATGTTCTACATTCACACCGACCATTTGGGCAGTTACTGTGCTATAACCGATACCGGCAAAAATGTAGTGCAGCGCAACTATTTTGACCCTTGGGGCAACTATAAGTGGATTTTTAGAAGTAGAGACGGTGGTTTTTCTCAAGGAAATGACAGTTTAAGTGCGCAAGAGTTTGCAGCCATAAACTTTACCCTCACCCGCCGCGGCTTCACGGGGCACGAGCACTACCCGCAATTCAACATCATCAACATGAATGGGCGGTTGTACGACCCTGTGATTGGACGTTTCTTCAGCCCTGACAAATATGTGGCGAACTCTTCGTTTACGCAGGATTTTAACCGATACACTTATGCACGGAATAACCCGTTGATGTACACAGACCCGAGCGGGGAATGGATCCATTTTTTAGTTGGAGGAGTTATGGGAGGTTTATTGAACTGGGTATCTCATGGTGCTGAATTTACTTTGAAAGGGTTTGGATACTTTAATATTGGGGCTGCTGCAGGGGTTTTAGGTGCAGGTATTGGTGCGGGAATCAGCTCTGCAATGGCTGGTGCAAGTTTTGGTGCCGGATTTTTAGGTACTTCTGCGGCAGGAGTTGCAGGAAGTAGTTTCATACATGGTGCTGCAATAGGTTTGGGTAGTGGAGGTTCAAGCGGATTTGTAATGGGGTTTGGAAATAGTTTGTTAGAGAAAAACAAATTTGGTAAATCTTTGCTAAATGGAGTTATTGGAATGGGAATTGGTGCAGGTTCAGCTGCGTTGTTTGGAGGGCTTACAGGGGGTATAGATGCTGCATTAGATGGAAGAAGTTTTTGGGATGGCGCAAGAGTATATAAATCTCCTGTAGGTGATAATTTTACAGGAACTGTTGATGGTGATTGTGTATTAAATGCTCTTGATGAGAACAGCAAATCGTATGGCAAGGATAAATACGACTTTAAATATTGGTTTGAAAAATACGGTTCAAAGAGAAGTGTGTTTAATACCGATGTTGCAGATCTTGTTAATAGTTCAGATATATTTTCGTCTGAATTCCTTGAAAAAACCCCACAAAATTATAACGACTACATTGATAAATTAACGAACGCTTTATCTAACGATCAAAGACTTATGATTGGAAATAGCGTACAAGGACATCTTGCAAACGTCAGTAAAATAAGAGTTAAACTTAATGGCACATATATAATTAGAATTGCAGAAACAAGTCCTGTAAGGCAATTTCCGTATTCCATAACATCTCACGATGAATATAGTTTCTGGTCTTTTTTTCTTCGCATTAAATAATACATGCCATTATGAAACAATTTACTATAAATATTATTTACTTTTTCCTTATATTTGAAGTGGCAGCTCAAAAATTGCCGGAAGGGTTATATATAAACTCTGATACTAAAGAGTTTATTTGCATTCAACAAGATACATTGTTGCTAAAATATTTTGGCGGCTGTCGTTGCCTTGGTATATACGATTTTTATTACGGTGCATACGAATATCAGAATAATAAGATTCTCCTAAAAGAAAACAGGATATCTAAAATGTCATCCACCATCACAAAGATTGAAAATGCTGTTAATGACAGTGTTGTTATTCGGGTATTAAAATATGTTAATAAACCTGTTTATTATTCAGAGATTTATTTAGATTCTATGCTTACAGTAAAAAAGGAACTTAAAAACAATCCCAGGAAAAGTAAACAGAGAAGTTATTTGTTTAACAGCACTTTTGGAGATAGATGTGCAAGTTATACTTATGAACAGATACGCTTATTTTTGGATTTAGAAGTTGTGTTAAGAGTTAAAGGTTTAGATTTTGAAACAGAGCATTTGGTTTCAATACAATCAGGTGATTTAATCACAATAAAATTATTTCCTTTTGATGTGCCATTTATGTCCTTAAAAGATGGAAAAGTATTAGAATATTTTCTAAATGAAAAAGATGAATTGGAAGTACGGTTTTGTATTGATAAGAAGGACAAAATTGAGAAACATATAAGAGGACATCCTATGAACCTAAAAAAAGAAGCAGGAGGAAAATGTGGTTTTGAGTTGTTCTGCGGCGAAGCAAGATGTCAGTGAACACAAATGATAAAATAGTCTTAATGATAAAACTAATCAATAACAATTCACAGATATTACACCAAAAATAACTTTATGGGTGGGATACTGCTTAAATCAAACAAAATTAATTAACAATAATAATTTATGAAAATATTTTTTTTAAAACTTATAGCAATTGCGATGTTATTATTAACTCTTTGCATTTCAATTCATTCTTGTAAAAAAGAAATCTATGATATAAAACAAACAGATGAGAGTTACAATCCTGAACAAAAAATTAATAAAATTTATTACGAAGAATACGAGCAAAAATACTTAACGCAAGAGTGGACTTGGGAGAATGATAAATTAATGAGTATAGAATATTTCAGGAAAGATGGAATAAGTAAATTAGAGCACTATAATTACGAAGAAAATAAATTGGTAAAAGTTGAGGATAATGGAGGTTATTTACAAATATCTTATAAGAATTTACAATACGATAAAATTGAGTATTTTAGGGTGAACAACAACCATCTTATTGCTACTTGGATATTCTCGTATATAAACAATAAAGTTTATAAAATAAATCTCACTTACGACTATAGTGATTCTTTGATTTACAAAATGGTAGGAGGTGGATTTTTATCTTCTCTTCTTCCTTCTGAAAAATTTATTTCTATGGTAAAGAGGTCAGCAAAAGAAAATGGGAGTGAATCCCCATATCCACAGATTACTACCCTCACATATAGATATGTAGGGAATAACATTCAAGAAAAAAAGTGGACAATTGATGGAACGGACGTTTGCGCAACTTATTATTACAAATCTTATGATAATAAGCAAAATCCTTTTTATAAACATATTGGATTAATGAATTTATCTTTCTTTGTACAAGGCATTGACATGGTGACTTCACAAAATAATCCTTTGGAATTAAATGTCTCTTACTCAGAAGTACCTTGGCTCAATACTACGACTACATATTCGTATAAATACGATACTACAAGTTTTCCTATTGAATTAGAAGTGATACGAATAGGTCCTTATGAAGCAAAAAATCAATACAAAGAGTATTATGAGTATGAATAGTTGAGACTTGCTTGGGTAAAAGGGATGTCCCTTTTTAGTGAAAGGAGCCGAGCGTTTTAGAAAATGCTCGTTATCTTTTTAAAAATCATCGGAGATCTTTTTAAAAAAGATAGGTAATCGTTTTTTTCTACTTTCGCAATCTATTAGCAATACCATAAAATGAACTCCGAATCCTATGTTTTTATAATGAAACTCATTGATTTTCTAAAAGATAAAAAAATCGCCATTCTTGGTTTTGGAAGAGAAGGAAAATCTTCCTATCGTTTTATTAGAAAGTATCTTACAGATAAACATTTAGCCATTCACGATAAAGCGTTTGTGGAAATAAATGACCAAAATACTACAATAGTTTCAGGCGAAAATTACCTGCAAAATCTGAATAATTACGACATTATCTTGAAAACCCCCGGAATTAGTTTTGCGCAACTTAATTATTACATTGAACCCGAAAAAATAAGTTCGCAAACCGCATTGTTTTTACAATATTATGGTAAACAAACGATTGGAATAACCGGAACCAAAGGAAAAAGCACAACAACCTCCTTAGTTGTACATATTCTTAAAAATAGCGGGAAGAAAACCATTTTGGCGGGAAATATTGGCGTGCCTTTTTTTGATATCATTGAAAATATTGACAAACAAACAGTGGTAGTTGCCGAACTTTCTGCGCATCAGTTGGAGTTTGTGAGCCATTCGCCGCATATTGCCCTGTTGCTAAATTTGTATCAAGAACATTTAGACCACTTTAACTCTTTTTCAAGTTATGCGCAAGCCAAGTTAAATATTGTCAAATATCAAAACAAAAAAGATATTTTGGTTTATAATCAGAATGATTATCAAATTACTAAACTTTTGCCCCAACACCATTTTGCGTGTAAGTTTTATCCGTATTCAAATCGGGAAAAATATGGCGCAGCAATTACAACATGCAAGTTATTAGGTGTTTCTGAAAAAACTATGGAAACGGCACTGGCTTCTTTCATCCCTTTAGAGCATCGGCAAGAGTTTGTGGGCGAAAAGCATGGCATACGTTTTTATAACGATTCCATTGCGACCGTTCCCGAAGCCACCATTTTTGCGTTGGAAACATTGAAAGAGGTGAACACACTGATTCTCGGCGGTTTTGACAGAGGGATTGATTACCATATTTTGTACGATTATTTGAATGAGCATCCGGTGGAAAATATTGTTTTTATGGGACCGGCCGGCGAACGAATGAAATCCGAATGGGCAAATAGCGCGACGGCGGTACAACCGCCGCCGAACCGCGTAAATCATGCGACGGCGGTACAACCGCCGCCGAACCGTAGAGACGTGGCGTGCCGCGTCTCTACAATGGAAAACGATATGCAAAAAATCGTACATTTCGCCATTATGCACACCAAAAAAGGAAAAATCTGTTTGCTTTCACCGGCTGCTGCCAGCTACGACCAATACACAAACTTTGAAGAACGGGGAAAAATGTTTAAACAATGTGTGCACGAGCCTTTTTCATTAAAAACATTCAATTCATTTAAAATTGAGGCTTCCTGCTCCGATTTTATCTGCATAAATAAAGATGAAGAGTTTGATTATCTGTTTGACAATAAAATATTTAACAAAGATTTTTTGTTGATGGGCGGCGGTTGTAACCTGCTATTTACCAAAGATTTTTCCGGAACAATCATTCACATTAACACAAAAGGAATTATAATTATTAATGAAACTGAAGATTTTGTAGAAATTGAGGCAAAAGCAGGTGAAAATTGGGAGGATTTTATTGATTTTTGCGTAAAAAACAGATTTTATGGCGTAGAAAATTTGGCAGGCATCCCCGGAAAAGTGGGAAGTAGTCCTGTGCAAAATATTGGTGCTTACGGCGTTGAAGTAAAAGATGTGATTAAAGAAGTACACGTTCGGGAAATCTCTACCGGAAATTCACTTGTTTTTTCAAACGAAACGTGCCGGTTCGGGTACAGAGATTCGATATTTAAAATGCAGAAAAATAGATATTTAATCACTGCTGTTATTTTTAGATTATCAAAAATTGAAAAATATAATTTGACATACAACGCTTTAAAGGATGAATTGCAAACTTATAGTAACCTGACTTTAGCACTTATTCGAGAAAAAGTAATAGAGATTCGAAACCGTAAACTTCCTGATGTAGCGAAAATGGGCTCGGCAGGTAGTTTCTTTAAAAACCCTGAAGTTTTATCGGAGAAATTTGAAAAACTGCAAAGAAAGTATCCGTTTTTAGTGCGTCATTCCGTTGATACTTCCCATAGTAAAATGTCTGCCGCTCAACTCATTGACCTTGCCGGTTGGAAGGGCTATCGCGAAGGCGATGCCGGTGTTTATTATTTTCAACCTTTAGTATTAGTTAACCACGGTAATGCCACCGGACAGGAAATCATGCAGTTGGCAGAAAAAATAAAACAATCGGTGTTTGAAAAATTTGAAATTATGTTGGAATGTGAAGTAAATGTTGTGAATTAACCATTGTTCTTCAAAAAATCTATCACCGTAAGCGGCAGATAATCCTCGATCGGTTTTCCATGCTTCAACAAATTGCGAATTTCGGTAGCAGAAATAGGAAGCAGCGGTGCATCCAAATACACAATATGGGGATGTTCCTTTTTCTCAAAAGCCTCATTACTACGCGGATAAACATAAATCGTAAACCGTTCTAAAATCTCTTCATAGTTTTTCCATAGATGAAAATTATCCATATTGTCGTTCCCCAAAATCAAAGAAAACTCATCGTTTGGGTATTGATTTTCAAGAAAATGTAAAGTATTTATGGTGTAGGAGGGTTTGGGCAACGAAAACTCCACATCGCAAGCATACAGGTTTGGAAAATTCTGAATGGCTAATTTTATCATTTCTAAACGTTTGTTTTCAGGCAGTAAGTCGTTTTTTTCTTTTAAAGGATTGTTGGGCGAAACCACCAGCCAAATTTGGTCGAACAGTTTTTGCTGCGCAATAGACTCTGCAATAGCAAGATGCCCGTTGTGGATAGGATTAAACGAACCAAAAAACAAACCGATTTTCATGCAGCAAAAATACACAAAGAAAGAAGCGTTTGTCAAGGGGCAAGCGCATTTTTTTGAAAAATTAATACTTTTGCCGCGCAATGAATGTGGTAGAAAAAATTTTAATTGAAAATCTGAAACTTTCAAATGAATTGTACGACAGATTTATGGAACAGTCCGGTACAAAACATTTGAAAAAGAAAGATTTTTTTACGCAAGAAGGAAAAGTTTGCCATCACCTTGGAATTATTGAAAATGGCGTTTTGCGCTCTTTTATTGAAAAAGATGCGGAAGAGTTTACCAAAGATTTTTACTTTACCGGTTCATTAGTAGTTTCTTACGGCAGTTTTCTCACCGGAGAGCCTTGTAGTGGGAGCATTCAAGCGTTGGAAGATACGCATCTCATTACGTTGTCCCGCACTGCCTATTTTCAATTGCTGGAAGAATCGGTGGAGTGGTATAAATTTGCAAACTTTATCTCGTTTGGCTTCCTGGCAAAAAAATGTCCCAGAGAAACTTCGTTCCTCACTGATGATGCTTATGAAAGATATAAACTACTACTAAAAACTTATCCGCGCATCGAACAACTTGTGGCTCAACATCATATCGCATCTTATTTGGGGATAAAACCCGAATCGTTAAGCAGACTGAAAAATCTTAACAAATATCAATAAAAATCTTATTTTGTTCAGTTATTTTTGCAAAAAAATTGTTATGAAGAAAATATTCATTTTTTTAGGGTTAGTTTTTTTGCATTTTTTTGCATTTTCGCAACAAAATTATTCGCCTTTTTTTGGACCACCTACGCTTTGGAACTCTTATTTATTATGGAATTCATATCCAATGGGTTCCGATTTGCTTGTTTTTCCTTATAATAAAGGTTATATCAACCCCCAATATTCACCGTGTCAGCCCGTTAAAGGAATTGACAACGATGAGTACCTTCGTGCTCCAATTCAACCATTTGAGTTTCAAAAACTTCACTTTGAAACAAGGTATGGATATTATCTAAAAATTTCGCTCGACATCTTTGCATCAGGGTATTCCGTGATTGTTTTTGAAGAGGATTATTATGCAGAACAAACCACCATAAAATCGGAATTGCCCGCAAAAGTTTTTGTAAACTTGAAGCATATTTTAGCCCGCTGTGATTTTGATAACTTTCGTGAAGAAAAAGTTAATGAAGATATGAAATGTTGTAATTCATTTTTTGAAATCTCTTTTAATGAGGAGATTAAAAGAAGTCGCGGTTGTTCTTTTACTCCGTTTAACAACAGAGAATTAGAAAGTGCCCTGTGGCAAATTATTCTGCATAAAATTCGACAAGCCAAATCGTCTAACAAAGTAAACTATTAATATTATGGAAATTAAATCATTAGAAAAAACAAACATTGATGTTATTTGTAATGCGTTTTGCCAGGCATTTGCCGATTACGAAATTCAAATTAATACACAGGAACTAAAAACAACACTAAAAAGGCGCGGATTTCAACCCGATTTGTCGTTTGCAGCTTTTGAAGGAGATGATATTGTGGCGTTTACACTAAATGGAATTGGAAATTACAACGAAAAAAAGATGGCGTATGACACCAGCACAGGAACGTTAAAAGAATATAGAGGTAAGGGCTTGGCAACCAAAGTGTTTGAATATTCCATTCCCTATTTGAAAAAGGCAAACATCAGTCATTATCTGTTGGAAGTATTGCAAAATAACACAAAAGCGTTTTCCGTATATCAAAATCTCGGTTTTGAGATAACCAGAGAACTCAACTGTTTTTCTTGGAATAATGATGAAATCGTGAACAACATAAAAAAGATTGAAGCACCTTGTATTATTGAAAAAATTGATATTGAAAAACATACGCACGTTTCTGATTTTTGGGATTATGAACCCTCGTGGCAAAACAGTTTTGAGTCGATTCGAAGAACAAAAGAGGATTTTATTAGTCTGGGCGCATGTATTGACAGAAACTTAGTTGGCTATTGTGTTTTTGAACCTAATTCGGGAGACATTACACAATTGGCAGTTAGTAAACCATTTAGAAGAAAAGGGATAGCCTCTTTACTGCTTCATGAAATCGGCAAACTCAATAAAAATGCAAGAACAAAATTAATTAACTCTGACAGTTCTTGCAGCGCTGTTGTAGATTTTCTTAAAGCAAAAAACATTGATGTTTCAAGAAAACAATACGAGATGCTCAAAGAAATAGGTTGATTGAAAACAAGTTTTCTTATTTTCGCGGCAAAATTAATTCAAAGTTCAAAAATTTAAAGTTCAAAGATTTTGAACCTTGAACCTTGAACTTTGAACCTTAAACCTTGAACTTTAAACTCATTAATCGTTAATAGATGCAAACGTACAATAACCAAAACTTTTTCCTCATCGCTGGACCATGTGTGGTTGAAAATGAAACCATTACGCTTCACATTGCAAAAACTATCGATGCCATCTGCAAGCGTTTGAAAATCCACTTTTATTTCAAGGCTTCTTATAGAAAAGCCAACCGCTCTTCTGTTTATTCTTTTACAGGGATTGGCGATGTGGAAGCCTTGTCAGTATTGGCAAAAGTGAAAGAGCAGTTGGGCATTCCCATTGTTACCGACATTCACGCACCGGAAGAAGCCGCTTTTGCCGCGCAAGTGGCTGATGTGCTTCAAATTCCGGCGTTTCTGTGTCGTCAAACCGACTTGTTGCAAGCAGCAGCGCAAACCGGCAAAATAGTGAATATCAAGAAAGGACAATTTCTATCTCCGGAATCAATGCAGTTTGCGGTGGAGAAAGTGCGTGCCGCCGGAAATCCTAATGTGATGCTTACCGAGCGAGGTACAAGTTTTGGTTATCAAGACCTTATCGTTGATTTTAGAGGAATTAAAGCGATGCAACAAAATAAATGTCCGGTTGTGTTAGACTGCACCCATTCTTTGCAGCAGCCCAACCAACCGAAAGGGGTTACAGGCGGTCAACCCGAACTGATTGAAACTTTGGCAAAAGCGGGCATTGCAGTAGGCTTCGACGGTATTTTTCTTGAAACGCACCCCGACCCCAAAAACGCGCTCTCCGACGGTGCCAATATGTTACCACTCGCCCAATTAGAGCCGTTGCTTGAAAAACTTTTAAAAGTAAGAAATGCGATAACTAATTAATACAAATCGCTTTTTATTTGAATGACGTTGCGGTACACGAATGAGATTATTGTTCGGTGTTCACCTTGTTCATAGTTTGTTGAAGCCCTGCGGTACAAAAAGAAAGGCACGCTTCCGCCGCTTTTTCAACAGCAGCATTTACAATTTCTATCTCCTCCGGAAAGAATTTCCCCAATACATATTCCACTTGATAGCCTTGCGGATAGTTTTTTCCGATACCGAAACGCAAGCGGGGAAAGTTTTGATGTTGCAATATTTCAATAATGTGGTTGATGCCGTTGTGCGAACCGCCACCGCCTTTAGGACGTAGCCGTAATGAAGCAACCGGTAGATCAATATCATCGGAAACAATCAGAATATTTGAAGTTTCAACCTCTTCTTTCTCCATCCAATAGCGAACGGCATTCCCGCTCAGGTTCATGTAAGTGGTGGGCATCAGCAAAATTAAAGTTCGTCCTTTATATTTTGCTTCCGCTTTATAAGCATATCTGTCAGACACAAAAGTGGTTTCAAATTTTTTGGCTAAAGCGTTTACAACCTCAAAGCCAATATTATGTCTTGTTCCGGCATATTTTTGTTCTGCATTTCCGAGACCAATGATGAGATATTTTTTTGGATTCATACGGCAAAAATACTATTTTTGCCGTATGAAAGTTATTCTCGGAATTGACCCCGGTACCACCGTTTTAGGTTTTGCCCTTATAGATGCAACTTCTAACAAGGAAGTTGTGTTAGATATTGGCACCATTAGATTGAGCAAAATAAAAGACCATGCAGAGAAATTGAAAGCCATTTTTGAAAAAACGTTGGATATTATTGCGCAACATCAGCCGCAAATTTTGGCAATTGAGGCACCGTTTTATGGAAAAAATCCGCAATCGATGTTAAAGTTGGGGCGGGCGCAGGGGGTAGTGATTGCCGCCGCAATGTACAAAGGACTTGATGTGTTTGAGTATTCGCCGCGCAAAATCAAACAATCTATCACCGGAAACGGAAACGCCTCGAAAGAGCAAGTGGCTGCTATGCTAAAGAGCATGAACCTCATCAAAGAAAACAAACTCTCGCTCGATGCCACCGATGCGCTCGCCGTGGCGGTTTGTCATCATTTACAAAACAAAATCCCATCCGTAGGGCAAAAGTTTTCCGGATGGGACGCTTTTATCACGAAAAATCAGAACAGGGTAGTAAAATAAAGTCAATCCTTCAATCCTTCAATCCTTCAATCCTTCAGTCCCTTACCTCTGATAATACAAATACCTTTGGTCTAAAATGGTGGCTTTCTCTTTCAAGCCTTCCATAATCGCACTTTCATTTCTACTTCTACCGGCAACCACATTTTTCAACATCGCTTTCTCTCTCATAAAGTTGGGGGAAGGCTCGCCGGCATCTACAAATTCATAGATATTAACTACATACAAGTTGTTATTTCCGGATACTACTGAAAGTGTTTGAACCGGAAGGGTAAATATTTTTCCGATGGCTGCATTCTCAATATTTCTATTCATATAGATTTCACCGCCAAAACTTAACGTAACGCTATCCATAAATCCAACTAAATATTTTTCTGCAATTTGTTGCAAGGTAGAACCCTCTCGAAGTTGTTTATTTATTTCATCTTGAGCTAATTGTAACTTTTTCTTCATCATAAGTTCGGATTCAATAGAAGTACGCACATCATCCAATTTTGCATATCCTTTACTCTTCATTTCGCGCACAGCGGCTACTGCAAAAAGTCC
>Ga0209628_10002955_pt1 | contig 11735 bp, 7 predicted proteins | sample TergutCu122P4_FD_187285 | JGI IMG/M metagenome (GOLD analysis project Ga0209628, IMG submission 187285) | Cubitermes ugandensis P4 segment gut microbial communities from Kakamega Forest, Kenya - Cu122 P4 (SPAdes) (version 2) | ecosystem: Host-associated > Arthropoda: Insects > Digestive system >...
CACCACTGTAAGCGCTCCCCACCCGAAGCTATACCCCTCCCAAATCGGGGAGTTCTTTCTGCCGGACCCTGTACTTACAACAGAGCAGCTGGTGCCTGAACCCTGTGCTTTTCAGTATGAGATAGCCATTGAGAAGCTAATGGGAAACAAATCACCAAGTACTGATCAAATCCCAGTAGAAATGATTAAAGAAGGGAACACGACAATTCACTTTGAGATCCATAAACTTATTACTTCAATTTGGAATGAGGAAGAATTGCCTGAGGAGTGGAAGGTTTCGATAAATGTACCTATTTATAAGATGGGTGATAAAACAGACCGTTGTAATTATAGAGGAATATCACTTTTGTCACGTACACATAAAAACTTTTATCCAACATCGTGCTGTCAAAGTTAGCTCCATATGCAGAGGAAATTATTGGGGATCATCAATGTGGATTTCGACGTAACGGGTCAACTACTGATCTACATTCTGCATTCATCAAATGCTTGAGAAAAAATTGCAATAAAATGAAGCAGTGCTACAGCAATTTATGGACTTCAAGAAAACCTATGATTCGGTTAGCACGAGGTCTTGAATAATATACACAATGAGTTTGATATCCCTACGAAACTGGTAAGACTAATAAAAACGCGTCTAAATGAAACCTATAGCAGTGTCCGGGTGGCAAACGTTTGACATATTTCCTATTAGTAATGGTTTGAAACAGGGGATGCTTTATCGCCACTGCTTTTCAACTTTATAGGGTATGCCATTACGAGGGTTCAGGTAAACCAGGAAGGCTTGATATTAAATGGTGCACAACAGCTTCTTGTTTATGCTGATGATGATAATATACTGGCCGGAGGCGTACATACTATAAAGAAACACACAGAGACTTTAGTAGCTGCTAGTAAGGAGACTGGACTAAAAGTAAATGCTGATAAAAACTAAGTACATGGTCATATCTCGAGATAAGAATGCAGGACGAAGCCACAATATAAAGATCGATACCAGTTCCTTTGAAAGCGGGGAACAGTTAAAATATTTGGGAACAATCTTAACGCATCAAATTTCTATTCAGGAAAAAAATCAAGAGCAGACTGAAGTCAGGGAATGCTTGCTATCATTCGGTGCAGTATACTTTGTCTTCCAGTTTGCTGCCTAAAAATATAAAGATTAAGATATCCAGAACTATAATTTTGACTGTTTCTTTATGGGTATGCAACCGGGTCGTTCACATTGAGGCAGGAACGTAGGCTAACAGTTTTCGAGAAAAGGGTGCAGAGGAGGATATTTGGGCCCAAAAGGGATGAGGTAACAGGGGAGTGGAGAAAACTACATAATAAGGAGCTTAATGACCTGTACTCCTCATCAAATATTATTCGGATCATCAAATCGAGAAGCATGAGGTGGGCGGGCCATGTAGCACATATGGGGGAGAGGAGAGGTGTATGCAGACTTTTGCTGGGGAAACATGAGGGAAAGAGACCACTTGGAAGACCTCTGCGTAGATGGGAGGATAATATTGAAAAGGATCTTTCAAGAAGTGGGATGGGGGCATGGACTGAATGGACCTGGCTGAGAATAGGGACAGGTGGCGGGCTCTTGTGAATGTGGATTCGGGTTCCATAAAATGCGGGGAATTTCTTGACTAGCTGAAAACGGGTCATCTTCTCAAAAAGGACTCTTCTTTATGGAGTAAGTATGTAAGTAAATACAGTCATGCGTCGCTTAACAAGGGGGATACGTTCTGAGAAATGCATTGTTAGGCGATTTAGTCGTTGTGCGAACGCCATAAAGTGTACTTACACAAACCTTGAAACCTGGCATTAACTTGGCCTCCTTATGGACGAAAATCCTTTCAGACATCCGTTCCCAGAATAGGGAGGCTTCATCCATATTGAAGATTTGTTCTGGCAAGTAATTTTCCTGCACAATCAGCTTATCTAGAGATTCCAACAATTCTTACCACCGTCGTATATGCGGTCGGTCGTTGACCGAAACGTAGTAATGCGGCGCATGACTGTAAGTAAGTTAGTTAGTTCACCACTGTTATGAACAAAATACTGTTGTTCCTGCAACCCTAACATAGTTGATGCCCGATAATATGGCCCACTACTCAAGAAAAAGCTGGACGTGTGAGGGAAATAGAGACACACTGACACTATGAAAAGTGACGTATACGCAACACACAAGAAGAACAGCGCACGACGTATGGCTGGCGTCGACCCACAGACATTGTGCACAGAAGGCAGATCAAGGACCCGCAACGCCCTTTCGTCTAAGAGTCGCGGGGGCGGGTATCTGCCACCTGCCGAGGTGGGACGAGTAATATCGCTTCAGAAGCAAGTGATACACTTTGAGGACGAGACAACTAATAAATTTAGTGGCTCTGGAGAGTAGTTGCTGCTGATCACTCGGCAAACTCAACACGTCGTTAACTGCACTTGTGACTCGGACCTGCTTGGGAGAATCAAACATGTACTGGACCCCAGTTAATGAAACAACTAATTATAGATGCACAGATGTCACTGGGTACCACTTAACGGAACCGACCAGCGGCCGAACTCTGTTCAGTTGAGCTCAGAAAGTGTTTCTTAGCCTTCAGCTGTTGTGTACCATTTCATTTCAAGGCATCCTGGCTTACATGAACCCTCCTAATGGCATATTCTAAAGCAAAGTTGAAAAGCAATGGCTATAAAGCATCTCCTGTTTGAAACCATTCTTACCAGGAAATACGCAATGTCTGACGGCACATCACATATTACTGCCAACGCACGCATGTTCCTGTAAATGTTCCTGAGTGCAGAACCAGATTATTTGCGCGAGTATGGAAGAGAAAATGACGTCTGACGCCACATCATATCCGGTTATTTACGACGCCCAAAATACGAAACCTTACTCCCAGACTCGTTCTGGTAGGCCCACAGTGTTTAACAAAAACAAAGTGTTTTGGTTCACTTTGATTCCCTGCGATGAACAAATGAATTTGCACATACAATATCTGTTTCAGAAGAGGTAGAGGAAATACACGAGTATCGTTCTTAGTATCCTTCGTTTTTAAGGCTGGCCTTACGTAATGGTGAGTGACCAGACACCGACTGCGTTGTCTGAACCATGTACTAGTATCAATGGTCTTGGCACTAAACCACTGGGGGGTACAGGCAATTTAGAACGTGCTCCTCAAAAGGTTCATAAATTATGTATTTTCCCAGAGTCTGTGTGTTTGGAACCATTCGAAGAACAAATACAGACTTTTCCTCCAAAGCATTTATTGACGCACAGTGTTCTGTTTGAGGTACGAACTGAGTGCTGCAACACGGCTACTCTGCGACAACGCTGCACACTAGCGCCAGCTAGCACTGTGTAACTGCGGTAATTGGCAACAAATGAAAACTGTTGATCGAATGGCCGGAGATTATGATCATCTACAATATCAGAAGATTTAAGGAGACAACTACTGAATCAAACGTACAGGACAGAACCCACACATCAGTTAGTTATGACAGGGATGAAGAAGTGAAACAAGAATGTATCGACCGGATGTGAATTTTTACACAAGTAATTAAACCGTAACTACAAAACGTGAAGATTAATGAGGCGGTGCATGTAACGTTATTTCATGTTGGAGAGGGCCGGAAACAAGATGGGCGGGGAAAGAGGGTAGTTCAGGAAATTTGAAGAAGGCGATGGCGAAGAAAGTCGAAACACACAACACGAAGAGATAGGAAAGAACTGCAATGAAGAGTTACAGTAGCAGGAAGAAGATGAGCAGAATAACGGGACACTTATTCAGAGGGAAATTTAGTGCCAGCTGTAAGGAATACCGTGAGAAAAGGGAAACCGGTCACTTTAGTCAGACCGTAAAGATGGGTAAAACATGTTGACGAAATGTTCTTCACAACTAGCGATACTGCCGATATGCTTAGTATACGAAACCTAAATATTAGGCATGTAACAAACACAGACCTTCAAGACTGCCACTGCCACAACGGCAGCAGTGCACACTGAACATTAAGAACCAAAAAGCCATACGTTACGACAGGACACGTGCGGTATCACGAAACGTTGTACTGATGACGTAAACAAACAGTTTAATACAACCAAAGGAAGTGTCATAATGTAACATGTATCCAGGGAAGGGAAATCGGGAGAACCACGAACTTACAGAGAAAATTTGCATTTATCGGTGTGTGTTAAGATGCGTTCTGGAACCCTGCCTGGCAGACAAAGGCAATGGTTCAATCTTTCACCAGGTTCATTAAGTTCTCCAAGCAGGGGAAGAACCACAGATAATGTTTTTGTAACAAAAGTAACGAGAAGAATGCGACAGCAAAAGGACGGAAGTTGTACTGATGTGGCAGCTTTGTGGTGCACAGCGAAAGAGAGACAGAGAGACCGACCGTAGTGCGACATTCCATGGCAAAGTGTAAGGAAATATGTTAACAGCATCGCGTGCGGTACGAAATGTGAGGTCAGTGGGCGCCAGGTCAAGCAACGACGCAGCATGGGCTCTCATTTATTTAATGGCTTTACACATCATATAACGGAGTGCATTAATAAACTAATGTACATGCAACATAGAAAGGGAAAATGACTATTTCGGAAATGCTACTTGCAAAAGACAGAGCAATTTAATCCTTCCCAATCAAGAGTTTTCGTAAACCAGTACACAGAACTGCAAAATAGTACACAGACTGGAATTTGAAAGGCAACTTAAATAAATATACGACACTAGCAGCTAATACAGGTGGGAGAATGCAGGGAAACAGGGAAAAAAGTAGGACCAACCAAAATATAATACCACAATAACACGAAAAATGTAACCACATAAACGCTTAGGAAGAACACCTGTAAAGTGTATAACAAACGTTAACAAAATCTACAGTAATGTAGAGCACGGGTGGGGTTAACAAAGGGAAGTGGGTGCCAAGACGTTTACGGAATCCAGGAACTGTTCTGTAATATATATTAAAGCTGACCAGACTTGCGGCAAACTGAACTGCAGTTACGGAGATGCAGCAGGTTAGGTTAGTGGTTGGCTACAGCTGTGGTATGTAGATACATACAGAGACAGAGAAATAAATTGTGAATAGCAGATACGTAGTATGAAGGTGACAAACAGGGAAAAGAAATTCAAGGAAGGACGCAGAACAATTATGATCGGCCAATACTTGGTAGACTCAATACAAATAAGGCAAGTAAATTTATTAAAACTCAACCGAGGGAAATTAATTCTGGGTGGATATTGTGAAAAAATTATTTTGAGATTTTATTCTGAAATGAAAGCAATTGGGAATAATAAGAGCAGTCTGGAAGTTGTGGCGGGAATTACAGCAGAGGCATAAAGTGGCAGAAAGAGAGGATTTGGAAAACATCACTGATTAAAGAGATATGAGGGAAAATAATGTCCCCTATGTATGGGAAAGCAGAACACTACAACACGCAAGGAATGCTAGAATGTTCGGTATTAAACAGTGGAGAGAGAAAGTTTCATGCAATGTATTTCATTCCTTCAATACTCTTAATTTCCTAGCGATCGATCAGCACGTCTCACTGCTTTAAGCAATCAGTACGGCAGAATGTTGAAACTTCCCAAACTTCCGCACATTTCTAGATCAATGATCAGCGACTTAAAAATCTGAACGGGGACTTTTGTACATAGGCTGTTACCAACATTAAGCGCATTCCATTAGAAATGTTGGTCAGAAACTACAAATGGCGCAACAGCAGCTGCATTGCCGACTCCGTAAATGAGGATTCCACACGTATCTAGGGAACCGGTTCACAATACACATACTGAACAGGTTCACAATGAACCTACTGAACAGGTTAACAACAAACCTATTGAACAGGTTCACAATAAACATACTGAACAGGTTCACAATACACATACTGAACAGGTTCACAATAAACCAACTGAACAGGTTAACAATAAACCTACTGAACAGGTTCACAATAAACTTACTGAATAGGTTCACAATACACATAGTGAACAGGTTCACAATAAACCTACTGAATAGGTTAACAATAAACCTACTGAACAGGTTAACAATAAACGTATTGAACAGGTTCACAATAAACCTACTGAACAGGTTCACAATAAACCTACTGAACAGGTTCACAATAAACCTACTGAACAGGTTCACAATACACATATTGAACAGGTTCACAATAAACCTACTGAACAGGTTAACAATAAACCTACTTAACAGGTTCACAATAAACCTACTGAATAGGTTCACAATACACATATTGAACAGGTTCACAATAAACCTACTGAACAGGTTCAAAATAAATCTATCACACCGCTGTGTTACTTGAGGCCAAACAGGCGGCGTTATGGCATCTTTGTTACTAACATGACAACGGCTACATGTTTCGACCACGGTGGGCCAATCTGATGCCTGTTACAGTGCAGTGAATGTAACATGTTCACAGCATCAGTCCGCATTACAATTCAGCACAAACCAGCATATATACCTGTCACCACCGGCACGTTCCACTCTGTTACATTAGTAATGCTGCTTTTAAGACAGATCATCTGTCCCATTTTGAACATGACATTTCAGACCCCCCCCCCCCCACACACACACACACCGTCCAGAACGACAGCGCTGTACTGGATATGACGTCACCGTGAATGAAGATGATTATGATTCGTATTTATCTTCTGTGTTAAGTACTACCACGGGGTTTTTGGTCGGGAAATGAGGTAATGAACCTTCGGGTTCCCTAAAATGGGGGGAATTTCTTGACTATCTGAAAACCGTTTAGCTTCTCAAGAAGGACTCCGCTGCATGGAGTAAGTAAGTTAAGTATTACCAATCCAACTTTCCTGTTGACTTTTAAAATAATCATTTAACAAATAATTCAGTGTTTGTAACGGTAAACAGTTTTACGCAGCGATACTGACGAGCAGATATGATGGTTTGAAATAAGCTATGAAAGATACTCCGTCCTTGAACGCGCTGTAATATGGACTGATTCTGTGAATGCGTTATATCCAGTACACTGAACCTGACCGTCTGCGGTAGACTTCAGACTAGCCGCCACTGGCCGAAACACGTAGCTGTTACCATGTTAGCAACAAAGATCCCACGACACGTGTGATTAATGTAACAGTTTTGAGAATGTTCTGCTGTGAATCTGCCGAACTGCGGTAAAAATCACAGCGCCAAGGACCACACAAATGTTAAAATTCAGACAGCAGTGGCCGTCAGATCTCCCGGCAGGTGCTACTCAAGCCACAACCTTCTGCGGTTGCTACCTTCAGCTTAAGAGTGACAGCTTGGTTCAGGTGGATGCTGTAGGGGTCGAGAGGCCCAAGCCCGTCACACCTTAAAATCTACGATACACACTTGACTCTCCGAATCACTTCAGGATCAACATTTCCGAATTATCACGCTGAGGAAGGAGAGGGGGAAGTTCCTCCGAGGGTCGGAACGTACCTTCGGACCGTTAGGATAACAAGGCACTCCGCTGGATACAGTACGCATCTCCCTTCGCTCCTACAATCATATAAAGTTCACCCTACAACAGGCCATGAAGGTCCAGAGGAGTAGGGGTATAGCTATACTCTTTCTTTAACCTCAGTGTTATATGGAGGCAGGTGGTTATCGCCACGCCTCGGCCGCTTTACCTCCGGGAAAGAGACCAGATACCAATTGTACAGAAGGCTGGATGGGCCCCAGGGCCGGTCTCGACGGGTACGGAAAAATCTCACCCCTACAGGGATTCGATCCCCGGACCGTCCAACCAGCAGCAAGTCCCCATACCGAGTATTCAATCCAGACACCCCGAAACTATAATGTCACTGGACTGTAGCTATGTGTTTTGAACTTACAAGTCTGCAGTAAATGATCCAGCAAGAAACAGCCGCTACTGTGTGCACAGTCAGCACTGATCTGCTAATAACTACGTCACACGATTACAGCCAGGTAATAACCAAATTCTGACACGGCAGGAAATCCAACAAATGTTTTCAATGGTGCATTACGACGACCTATTCTCACTTTTGGCCTACCTACTAGAGGACTCGTTTTCGCCCCTTGAAGCATTAAGTCAAACCTTCGTCATCACGCTCTGCTGGCACCCAGCTAACGTACTCAGTAGGTCACACACAGTACCGCTGTGGGAGTGGCGATTCCACAAGTTCGACAGATGACTTCAGATGCGGGAACACAGAGCACTACAGCCACCGAATTTATTTTCTTTTTCTTCTGCGGCCCTTCCGCTCGTTTTGGGGCCATGGCCTCCCTGACTGCCGGGGATTCGAAACAACAGAGTCCATACAAGTTCACGATGTCAGTCCTACGCCCATCCCCAGCCTGCTAGGCCAAGCAATCTCACTAAATTCCGAGCCTCGGTCAAAGGCTGGCCGGAACCAGTGGCCCTCCCAGCAGGTAAAGTGTTGCCGACATGATCCCTGTGCACAGCATAACACATCTGCTGCATTCAGGACAGCGTGAGTTGCATTACTGGGCTACAAGCCAGGTCCTTCCCGATCCCACGCCTAGTCAGAAAATACTGGCCTTAGACGGTATGGTATTCGCCGTCTGCGGCGCTGTTAGCAATATATTTTCATGCAGCTTGCAACTTAACTTGCTAACTTGGTACCTTACACGAGGGCCAACATGGTTTTAGGCCGGTTTACTCACGCGAAAATCAAATAGTCACAGTTTGCCAGGACTCTGCTGATTCCCAAGATGGAGCCAGGATTGACGGGATAATAATAGATTTTTCAAAGGCCTTCGATTTAGTTCCTCATGATCGGCTGATTACAAAACTTGCAGCCTTGGGAGTGGATTCCAGGGTTGTCGTAAGGGTACAAGAGTTCCTTTTACGTCGTTCGCAGAGAGTTAGATTAGGTGGGCCATTATATGAGGAAGTCAGAGTGACGTCAGGGGTACCGCAAGGGAGCGCACTGGGCCCTCTTCGGATCCTCCGTGTGTTAATGATATTTGGAGGAACACGTGAGTCAAATGTACGACTTTTCGCAGATGACTGTGCAGTATACAGGAAAATCACGGATGGTAGAGGCATAGGGAAGTCACAGATGGACCTGGACCGTTTGTGGAACTGGGCGGTAGAAAATGAGATGAAGGTAAGTCTGGGTTACAGTAAAGCAGTGCGCTTCTCGTGGGCTAGGGTGAAGGATCCACTAAATTATTGTTTTGGGGACAAAAAAATTCTGGAAGCAAGCAGCTTTAAATACTTAGGAATTATGATACGCAGAGACTTAATCTGGGCTTATCAAGTTAATTACACAGTACAAAACGCGTGGAAGGCACTTCATTTCATAATGCGTACACTCAAAAAGGGAAACAGTAATTCCAAAAGCTTAGCCTACACATCACTAGTGCGTCAGATTGTTGAATATGGACTATAAAATTCAAGAACTATCTGCAAAGATGCTAGCCACTTTCCCTTGCAAATCACATAGTTTCAGGAAGAGGGTTAGGGAACTGTTTATAAGTAAAGGGAAAGTGTGTGATGAAGTGTTTAAAAAAGGACTGAAGTGAAGTGAAGTGAACTGAAGTGAAGGTTTTTTTGTGAAGTGAGTGTAGCATTTATTTATAGTTATGTACGAGAGTTACTTTACAGTATATGGCTCCAATGTTTGCATTTTTGTCCTTGAATTGTTTGTTCTACGTCATTCTTCCTTTATTATGCTTCAATCCACATAAGTTATCGTTCCTTTTATTTTTGTTTTCTTGTCTTATATGTTTTGCTTTCTATTTTGTGTGTTCTGTCATCTGTATTGTTTCTCCTTATGTATATTTCTGTTCTCGTCTTTTGTATACAAGTGTAAGGACCGCTGGCAGCGGGTGGAAACCCAATTACAGCAAATAAATATCGTATCGAATCGTCGAGAAAGAAAGACGCGGCTAAAACATCAGAACTGCATACTCAAACTCCCTAAATTCAACTCACTGCATAACTAATATCTCTGTATTCTTCTAGCTGCACATTCAATCTCCCTATATTCTTCTAACTGCATACTCAATCTCCCTAAATTCTTCCAACTTCATACTCAGTCTCCCTAAATTCTTCTAACTGCATGCCTAATCGCGCTATATGCTTCTAATACTCAATCTCTCTATATTCTTCTAACTGGCTACTCAGTTTCCCAAAATTCTTCTAACTGCTCACCTAACCTCTCTAATTTCTTCCAACTGCATAGTCAATCTCCCTAAATCCATTCAACTGCATACTCAGTCTCTCTATATTCTTCTACCTGCATACTCAAACTCTCGATATTCTTCTAACCGCATACTAATTCTCTCTATATTCTTCTAACTGCATACTCAATCTCCCTAAATTCTTCTAACTGCAAACCTAATCTCTCTAAATCCTTCCAACTGCATACTCAAGCTCCCTAAATTCTTCCAACTGCATACTCACTCTCCCTAAATTCCTCCAACTGCACACCTAATCTCCCTAAATTCTTCTAACTGCACACCTAACGTCGCTACATTCGAACTGCACACTAAGTCTCTCTACATTCCTCTAACCAGGTACACAAAGCCAACACGTCACACGTGGCCCGCAGTAAAATACCCAGCTGACTTCTGACGTAATTTCCTTCTCTTGCCTTTCCCTTGCTAGATTTATAACGTTCTCCTCGCCATTCGAAAATGATATAAAATATTCATCCTCCAGCACAGCTGTCACTTTGCGAGCCAGAATTTCATTTCGTCCTCGCGCTCTCCGCTGTATTCTCAGCTGTCGCACTGCTAACGCGCACCTACCGTATCTCTAGCCCGCAGGACGTTTTATGCTTGTTGCAATGTAAAGAACAAAACGTCGCTTCTCGAATGAGACATTTTTCACAGTAACCTACTTTCATGGTGGTGGTGGTGGTGATGGTGGCGGCGGCGGAGGCGGAGGCGGCGGCGGCAGCACAATATTAGTGTTCCAAACCTTCCTTCTACGCATTGCCGTTCCTGTTACAAGCCGAAACCGTCAACACAAACAGGACACAAACAACAGAACGCAACAATTCACTTTCAACCTTCCATTCCTGCTCCTATAAGCCTAAGTGCCTATCACCATCGTAGTGACAGACTTAATTCTAAACAATATCAGCATAAATATTCCTCCTCCTACTTATAACTAAGCCGACAAGCAGCATCGATAAACACACACTTTAGGACTTTTTTTTTAATTCTTGTGGTTCCGTGCATCGTAAATCTATTTTACGTGGGTAACCAACGAGATTCAGTTTTAAGCAGTCTTTTTTATTGTACTGCAAAATCACTCTACATGTTTCGGGTGTCCTTTGCACCCATCATCAGGAGTATATAAAACTGTAGTCACACCCACTGGTACATTCATGTATATCGGTGACATAGAAGTCAAATCCGTTAAAAAGTATCCATAGGTCGGATAGCTACCTCACTTTGGCAAGGCCAAATTAGGACGTATGAATGATGTGTATTTTATACATGAAACAGAATGGGCGAGCACAAGACAGACATCAGGCATCGTAATGACCACTACGAACGGAACGGGCCCAAACAGAACACTGATGCAGTACATTACGAACATATGACATCAGAACAAGCCCTCACTGCACCAAAACACCAGTTACTTTTCTTCTGATTTGCCCACCAAGCAAGTGTAGGCGCCTGCCCCGTGACTCGTAACAATATTACATGCACATGTAAACAGAGACAGTTTGGAAGTGCATCAGCAGCAGCAGCAGCACGTCTTGTACGGTTCTGGAGGCCAGACAGCGGTAATATTC
>Ga0209628_10002956_pt1 | contig 11734 bp, 16 predicted proteins | sample TergutCu122P4_FD_187285 | JGI IMG/M metagenome (GOLD analysis project Ga0209628, IMG submission 187285) | Cubitermes ugandensis P4 segment gut microbial communities from Kakamega Forest, Kenya - Cu122 P4 (SPAdes) (version 2) | ecosystem: Host-associated > Arthropoda: Insects > Digestive system...
GAAAGTGTTTGAGGTAAAAGAAAAATAAAGAACAATACCTCAAAAACAATTGATTTTAAAAAAAGCCGCAGCAATGTGGCTTTTTTAGTCAGTGAATAGTGAATATGGTGCTTTACAATAAATCAACAAAAAAATTATACCTTTGCGTTTTATTTTTTTTATATGAAAAAATACGGTAGAGACATTTTAAAATTGATAATATTCCTGTCATTAGGGGTATTTTTTGTGTGGTTTTCGGTTAAAGATTTGTCGGCGGAACAACGGACAATGATTCTGACAAATGCAAAAGAAGTAATGCAGGATAATCGCTGGATATACTTGATTATCTGTATGTTAATTGGTTTTTTGAGTGTGGTTTTTAGGGGACTTCGTTCTGTGTTGATGATAGAGCCGTTAGGGCATAAAGTCTCCAAAACGAACTCCTATCACGCTGCGATGATTGGCTATCTTGCTAATTTTGCATTTCCGCGTCTGGGAGAGGTTTTGCGGTGTACTATTCTGCAAAAATACGAAAAAGTTCCGTTTCAGAAGTCTTTGGGAACGGTTGTAACGGAACGAGTCATTGATGTTATTTTCTTTGGCATTCTTTTTTTGGCGGCATTGGTTTTGGAGTCGGAAAAACTGCTTTCTGTCTTTGCAAACAGCAATATTTCGGAAAAAATTACGACAATGTTTTCGGGAACGGGCAAACATATTGCATTTGGAGGCATTGCAGGAATTATTATTTTAATCTTTATTTTTCGTAAAAAAATCTCTCAACTGTCTGTTTATCAAAAAGTAATAAAAATTTTGAAAGGATTTTGGGACGGATTGATTTCGATTAAAGATTTGAAAAAACCGTTTCTTTTCGTTGCATATTCGCTATTGATTTGGTTGTGTTACTACTTGATGTTTTACGTTTGCACCTTTGCCTTTCCTTTTTTGACGGCATTGGGCGTAAAGGCTGTTTTATTGGCATCTTTGTCGTGTGTAGTGATTGGAACGCTTGGATTTGCCGTTGCACAGGGCGGTTTGGGTGCCTATCCCTTATTGGTTGCGATGGCATTGTTGCTCTACGGAGTTGCCGAAGAATCGGGTTTAGCAGTCGGCTGGGTAGTATGGACGGCTGAATCAATTATGTACATTATTTTAGGGTTGGTATCGCTGTTGTTGCTCTCGTTTAGGAAAGATAAAACGATAATTAATAAAAAAAGGCAATAAATGAAGTTCGTACTTCGTTATTTTAAAAATATATTAAGTAAGATGAAAAACGGTAGGCAGCAAAGAGATGAAAATTTAATGTTAGTTGCAGCAGTTGAACAATATGCACAAAAATATGCTATTCCAACGGCTGTTTCTTTTGCAATTTTTCAACAAAATGATATAAATATGCTTATAAGACAGCATTTTAACGCTTTACATACCCAACCGCTTGATGAAAGTTTTTATTTTGCGGAAGATATTCTTAAACGAAATATAAATGGAAACTAAAATAACGCTTTATCACGGTTCAAACTGCAATTTTTCTGTTGTCGATTTGTCGAAAGCAAAAGATAAACGCGACTTCGGAAAAGGATTTTACCTTACCACCTTGCAAAATCAGGCAAAAGATTGGGCAGAAGTTATGTTTGCTCGTTTTGGCGGTGATGGCATATTTGTTTATGAGTTTGAATTTGAAATAAAAAGCAACTTATGTGTGAAACAATTTGATGGAATATCAGAAAATTGGCTAATTTTTGTACGAGATAATCGTGTAAAAGGCGGCATTCAACATAATTTTGACGCTGTTAGAGGAGCAGTGGCAAACGACAAAACGAACAGAACATTGGCATTGTTTGTTGAAGGTATTTACACGCCAAAAGAAACAATGAAAAAATTGCGTTCTAATAAATTAAACGACCAAATTTCCATTCATACCGAAAAAGCCTTAACCTGCTTAAAACTAATAAACAAAATAACTTATGGAAACTAAATATACGTATAAAGGACAAGATATTACGATTGATATGATGTTTAAAATCGAACATATTGTTAGTATTTTGGCAGAACAGGAAAATAAAAATTTTGATACCGTTTTTGCCGAATTTCTTGCTTCCGACACGTATCGAATACTGCAAAAAACCGATAATCTTTTATGGGCAGAAAGCAGCGAATTTATTGCTGATGAATATAGTAGAGAAAATAGAAACACTAAAAAAGAATAATTTATGGTACAGAATAGAAATTTAGAGAAGAAAAAGTATTTGTTTTATATAATGGCAATCATAGTAATGGCAATGGGGTGTAAAAAAGATAACGACACCCAACTAAAAATAATAATTACGGATATACCCGCGGAATATAATGGCTTGATGGCACAATCAACTTTGTCAGAACCGTATGATGACCCCTTCTATGGATATTGGTGTGCAAGCGGTGGTATTTTTGAAGATGGTGGTATAACTAATGGGAAAGCAACAATATATTATACAGGTTCATTTTCTATACCTTATACTAAAAAAGGAGAATATAATGTTTCTTTTCAAATATTCGAGGGTATAGGCGAAGGTGTGCCGCCTCCTATAACTGTATGGCATTGGGGCGGAGAATGTTTGGTTAATATAACCAAAACAACTACCACCATATCTTTTAACACGCTGAAAAAAGACAAAAGCGTAACTTATCCATTTACAGTCGGCGTAGATGATGGTTACAACCCACAAGAAATAACAATTACAGATATACCCGCAGAACATAATGACATAAGTTTCAGATATGGATATGTATATTTGTTGAAACCTGACGACAGAGAATTGTATGCTAAAAGTTATGGTTATGAAATAAACAATGGAAAATCTACACCAAGATTGGAAAGGACAAATATTACTGAACATATCGAAAAAGGAAAATACATAGTCGTATTTAAGATAAAAGAGAGTAAATCTCAGGGCGAAACAATCTATTGGGAAGGAGAAAGCGAGCCAATGGATATAACAAAAAAAAATACTATCGTATCTATTAACACGCTAAAAAAATGGGATAGAACTTATCCCTATACAACCGACATCGAAGAAGTTTGGACAGACCGTAAATAATAATAAAAGTGATATTTGGTATTTTTGTAAAATAAAATAGTTTGTTTTGTGTTAAAAGTTAAAATGTAATTTTGTAAAAGAAAATAAAAAAAATGGAAACAATAAAAATAGATAAACAATTAGACGACAAAATAAGTTTTATTTCGTTCATTATCCCAAAATTTGCTTCGGGATATAAAATGAATATACAGACTGCCTATTTTTATCTAAAAAAATATGGCGGAATGGATTATTTAAACGAGCATTGGTGGGCGTTACATACCGATAATCCGTATTGGGCAATAAGAGATATGGCGAAAGTTTGTCGTAATAATGGGGGAAATTTATAATGATAGTATATCATGGCAGTTATACGGAAATAGAATCGGTAGATTTAAGCAAATGTCAAGCAAACAAAGACTTCTACAGAATTTTACAAAAAACAATGGCAAGAAATTTACGAAATGTTAAAAAATGAACTACATCTCCAAAATACAAAATAAAATATTCCAATCCGAACAGGATTTTGCAAAAAATCTTCAGGCGTGGAAGAATGAGAATAAAAAAATTGTCTTTACCAACGGATGTTTTGACATTTTGCATCACGGACACGCTGATTATTTGGCAAAATCCGCCGCATTAGGCGATGTGTTGGCTGTGGGCTTAAATACCGATAAATCAATACGAAAACTCAAAGGCAATGCTCGTCCGATTGTAGATGAATATTCTCGTGCGTTTTTGCTGGCATCTTTTTTCTTTGTAGATGCTGTCATTTTGTTTGACGAGGAAACGCCTTATAATTTAATCAACTTTATTCGGCCCGATGTATTAGTCAAAGGCTCTGATTATAAAGAAGATAACATTGTCGGAGCAGATATTGTCAGAGATAAAGGCGGAAGCATTATTACCATAGATTTTGTACACGGATTTTCCACTTCGGCTATTATTGAAAAAATAAAAAAATTATACTTCTGATATTTTTCCTCGCTTGCTATAATAGAAATACAAGAATAGGTCAAAACTTACAATGGTGATATTGAATATATAAATATAAATTACCCAATCGAGTACCAATATTTTACGCAAAATTCCAAAAGCATAACCTAATATGATAACCATCATAAATGCAGGACTTTTACCCCTCACTACTTTTGTCCGCAGACTTTTCATAATTGATATGGGCCACCCGACTGCAAAACACAGCAACATCAACATCTCACATATTTTACTAAAATTTTCCATTTATACATTTTTTAATTTATTCATAAACTTTTTCTACATTGATATATAATTGTATTAAAATAAAATGCACCTATAGAGATACTAAAATACAATTGTCCCTGCATAAATCAGTGCAGTGAGCAGGGAGATGAGTACGACTATATTTTTCTTTTTCAATGATTTTTTTTTTATTTTTTTCGCTTACTGTCGAATAATACAGACCTAACAAACATAAAATCAGAAATATAATAAATGTAATACGAACACTTGTCATAAATTGAGCGTGTATTTCCGAAGTAATTTTTTGATTTCCAATTTGGCTAAAAATTGCCATCGTGGCAATTCCCATACTGAGCGATTGACCAACTAATCTTGCCGTTCCTGTTGTAGCAGATGCTTGCCCGTATTGTTTTTTATTCACCGAACTCATAATTATATTCATATTGGGCGAAGAAAAAAGTCCGAACCCAACCCCCAACAAAGCAAGCAAACACATAAGAAATAAAATTGGCATTTGCGGATTTAAAAAGATTAACCCTGTAATTCCGCATACAATTATCACCATTCCGTAGGTTGCCAATTTGAATGGCGATATTTTGTCGGAATATTTTCCCGAAAAATAAGAACAAATTGCCTGAACTGCTACTTGACTAATTAAAATAAAACCAGCGGTACGCGGGTCAAATCCTCTGATATATTGTAAATAAAGGCTAATCATAAATCCGATGGCAAAAGTTGCCGCATAGTTGATTAAGGCTGCCAATGACGAAAAAATAAAAACTTTATTTCCTTTGAACGCTTTTAGGTTGAAAACAGGGTATTTGCAGCGATTTTCCTGAAAGGCAAATAAAAAAAGACCAATTATTCCTAAAAATAAAATAATAAATCCGATTAAACTTGGAAGTTTTGAAAAACCGAAAATGATTCCAAAAATTGAAAATCCGTATATGCAAGAGCCTATCCAGTCGAATTTTTCGCCCTTTGCTTCCGTCCATTCGCCGTGAAGAAAAAAGAAGGTTAAAATGATAACAGTTAAGCCTAAAAATCCACTAAAAAAGAAAATACTGTTCCAACCAAAATGTTGCGTAAACAAACCGCCTAAAAAAGGTCCCATAGCAAGTGATAAATATACTATAACTGTATTGATACCCAAAACTTTACCTCTTTTATTAGTCGGAAAAATAGATATAAGAATAACAATATTGGTACTAAATAGCATCGCACTGCCAATTCCTGATGTTACTCTATACAAAAGCAACTCTACCCCCGAATTTGCCAATCCACACAAGATAGAACTTACCGAAAAAATAGCAACTCCCAACATAAAAATTCGTTTTCTGCCATATATGTCTGCAATTTTGGCAAAAGGAATTTGAAATATGGCAGTCGAAATAAGATAAGCCGTTGTTACCCACGTTAGAGTTACCGCCTTCAGCGAAAAACGAGAAGCAATTTCGGGCAATGCCAAATTGATGGAAGAACTTGTAAACGGCACCAAAAATGCTGCCAAACATAAGATTATCAGTGCTTTATTCGAGTTTGTCTGTTGCGTAGGTTTTAATTGCAAATCTGTTAAATTTAGAAGTAAAATATATAAAACATCGCGATGCCCATACCAAGTATTCGGTCTGATACTGCCTTGTTTTAAACCAAAATTTCACACAACTAACGATTTTTTTTTGTTTGTAGTATTTACACTAACTTTATTTTTATATTCACGTTTTTTTTTATTCAAAGAAAAAATATTACCTTTGCAAAAAAAAATATATTATGAATAGACTGTTAATTTTAGTTGCTATTGTAGTTATTTGTTCTGTTTTTGGGTGCGAAAATCAGAATGAAAAGTTGAAAAAAAAGGTTGCGAAGGTAATCACTGCCTATATGGATGAAAATATTGACGGATTTTGCGTTGATAGCGTTTTCATTATGGGAATTGACAGTCTGACAGACTTGGATTTTGCTTATTTTCAGAAGGTTGTATATGAAAATAGAGAATTGGAAATTCGTGCAAACAGAATGTTGTATATCTATCCTGATAATGACGAAGAGTTTGACGAACAAGAAAAATTACAATTGCAGTTGGTGTCTATACAAAGCCGTATCAAATTGTGCGACAATATTCTAATCGATGATAAAACGGATACAGTTTCTATAAATTATTTGTTTGTTGCGACAAAAATCTTCGGAAAAGATAAAAATGGAAATATCCAAATTCACGAAATTGGGTTTCCAATAGATAATAAAAACTTTATAGTAAAAGAAATTGATTTTTGAAAACTTGTGTAATTTGTGGCAAAAAATCTTATTTATGTGTTTTATCTTCTTCAAAAAACAATTCACTTGCGATAGCATCTGCAAATAAACTTCCTTTTTCGCTCAATATCAGTTTGTTATTGTTTATGTTGTAGTGTTGAGGGTTGATTGTTTTTAATTTGTTGAGTAATTCGGAGTAAAAAATTTTTCCAAAACAATTTCTTATATAGTGCAAATCACATCCCCAAATTGTTCGTAATGAGGTCATTATGTATTCGTTTACACGCATAATGGGAGTCAATTTTTCTTGGTCAAAGATGGTGTTTTTCCCCTTTTCTTCCCACTGTTTTGGACTGCGAATAGACTGTATTTGAGCAATATAATTACGAATATCTGCCTTGTTCCATTGACGATATAAGTGATTGAAAGAGTGTGCCGAAGGTCCTAATCCAATGTAAATTTCGTCTTGCCAATAAGCCAAATTATGCTTGGAAAATTGCCCCAATTTGCAAAAATTTGACGTTTCATAGTGAATAAAATCATTGTTTTTTGCAAAATTTGTCAGCAGTTGGTATTGGTAAATTGTTTCGTCTTCATCAAATGGCGGATATATTTTGTTTTCAATCTGTTTATACAGTTTTGAATGAGGTTCCAACGAAAGACTGTAACAAGATAAATGATTGATAGCCTTTACTTTATTTAAATTTTCTTTCCATTGGTTTTCGGTCAAAAACGGATAGCCGTACATTAAATCTATCGAGAGGTTGTAGAAATGATATTTACTTGCTAAATCCATACAATCCGCAGCCTGTTTTCCTGTGTGAATTCTACCCAATAACTTCAAATTTTCATCAAAAAACGATTGAATACCAATGCTTAACCGATTAATCGGCGTGTCCGCTAACTGCTTAAAATATTCTTCATTCAAGTTATTTGGATTTGCTTCCAATGTAATTTCCGCATCTGTTTTTAGACCGAAAGTTTTCTTTGCGTGAGCAATAATTTGCTCAATAACAGCTGGTTGCAATACAGTTGGAGTTCCACCGCCAATATATAACGTATCGGCTGGAAGTCCGTTGAAATAATCGTACCGCAAATCCATTTCACGACAAAGCGACTTCACAAAATTGTTTTGATACGAAAAATTGGTCGAAGAAAAAAAACTGCAATAAGCACATTTTTCGACACAAAAGGGAATATGAATGTAAATTTTGCTCAATTATAAATTCGGTATTAAATTTTGTAGTGCAAAGGTAGTATTTTTTATTCAGCATTTCAAAATAAAATTAATTTTCTATTTTTAATAAAAAAATGTACCTTTGCAAAAAAGTAGTTTATCAATGCAAATTAATTCTTTCAGAACGGAAATTCAGAGGCAAAGGGCAGAAGCCACTATCTCTCACAGAGACAAAATTATGCTTATTGGGTCGTGCTTTGCAGAAAATATAGGAGAAAAATTGACAAAATACAAGTTTTATACCGATGTTAATCCGTTTGGAATTTTGTTTAATCCCGTATCTATTGCGCAAAGTTTGGCTATTTTAACCGATTCGTTTCTTTTTCAGGAAAATGATTTGCATTTTTATAACGGTGAATGGTTTAGTTTTTTGCATCATGGAAAATTTTCTCATACAAACAAAGAACAATGTCTAAAAACTATCAATGAAAAATTGGTTGAAAGTAGATTTTTTTTGAAAAATGCCAATTTTTTGATTTTGACATTAGGCTCAACTATTGTTTACAGTTATAAAGGAAATGTTGTTGCAAATTGTCATAAAATTCCACAAAAAGAGTTTGAAAAACAAATGCTTAACGTTCAAAATATTATTTCAAATTTGATGAATAGTATCGAAAAAATAAAGGCAATTAACAAAAATATACAACTGATTTTTACAGTAAGTCCTGTTAGGTATATTAAAAACAATATGACGGAAAACGCACTCAGTAAAGCACAATTGATTGTTGCTGTGCACGAACTAATTCACCGTATTTCAAATAGTTACTATTTTCATGCTTTTGAAATTATGATGGACGATTTGCGGGATTATCGTTTTTACAACGAAGATATGGTGCATCCTTCGTCGCTGGCAATTGATTACATTTGGAAAGATTTTTCTTATACGTTTTTTGACGAATCAACGATAAATATAAACAAAACAATAAAAAATATTCTTTTGGCAGTAAATCACCGCATAAAAACCCCTCATTTAGAAGAAAATAAAAAATTTAGAGACATACAAGTCAAAAAAATAGAGCAAATTCAAGCCTTGCATCCGTATATATCGTTTAACTCAGAATTAGACTATTTTAGAGACTAAAGCAACCAATTTGTAACTTTTCCACAATGGCTCAAAAAACTTACTCCAACATCAAGCTCATATAGGGATGTTGTTTTGGAAAATTAGGATAACTTACTGTTTGATAACCAAATAACAACTGTGTGAGCAGATTTATATCTACTTCTATATCAAAATGGCTATCTTGTTTTCGGCAGTATTTTCCATTAGAAAGACAAAAAATTCCGTTATTTTCTGCAATATGGTTATCTTGTACTTTTATGTTGATTTTCAATTGATTATAAAAAGACGCATAGATTTGCAATGCCTTTTCAACGTTGAGAATACGTGCCATTCCATTTTCTTTGTGCTGTGATTTTTTTTCAGCACAGAGATGCAGGGGGGTACAGAGTTGCACAGAGTTTATTCCTTTTGTTTTGTAATTTTCCATTGCAAATTGCAATAATTTTTTTCGCACCACCTCCGAATCGGCAATTAAATCTTTGATTATCAAATTTTTATGTAATACGGAACAAAAACAGATTCCGCAAATTTTTTTCGGGTCATAACAAAGCAAAATCGTGCCCAAAAATAGCGTTAATTCCTCCCAAATAACCAAAAAATCATCAAACGATTTTAATACAAACAAATTTTGCTGTCTGCAATAGCGATAATAGTAATCGTAAGCCGCTTTCAGATGGGTGTTATCCAGTTCCGAAACAGAAAAAGTATCCAAAAGACAATCATTTTCCAACGAAATAGGTTGTAATAAATACTCAAAGCAAGTCGTATATCCGTATTTTCCGTAAAATGTTGTTAGCCAATCCTCTTGCGGAATGAGCGTTGTAAAAACATCGCCTCTTTTTTTCATTTCGACAAATGACTGTGACAACAATTTACCCATAATTCCCTTGTTTTGATAATAGGATAGGGTAGAGGCACCCGAAATATACGAAAGATTGCAAATTTGATTGTAAAAGTTAATCGTATAAGGCAACATTTGTAGGCAAGAAACAATTTTATTATCCAAAATATAGACTAACGTATTTTCATTTTTGTATTTTTTTTCAAAATACAGTTCTATAAATTCCTGAGAATCGTTAGGGAAAGATGTTTGCCAAAGATGGACAACTTCTTGTTTGTGTATGTTTTGTGCAAATGTAATCATAAAAACATTTTACTATTTTTATTTTTGTGTATTTCTATTTCAAAACCTTAATTTTAAATTTTAATCATTAATCTTCACAACAATTCATTATATCTTTGTTTATATGAATTTCAAATGTTCCGCCTCCCACGGCAGCAAATACTGCTATCAAAACCAATAACTTTCTCATCTTTTATCTATTTTTATTACTAATGTTAATTTTAAAAAACTTTTCTGCAAAGGTACACAAAAAATAATATAGTCTGCAAAAAATCTGTTTTTTTTTTTTGAGTCAAGTAGTTATGAGTTTTATTTTTTAAAAATGAGATTTCTTTATGCTGCTCTGATATAAAATAAGAGGTAATTTTCGCAGTAAAAAGTGGCGAATTTTAAAAAAAAGTCTACTCACTATTTACTTTTTTACTATTCACTAATAAAAAAATTGTACATTTGCAAAATGTCAAATTACTAATTAATTCTTAGAATAAGTTGTTATGTCAAAAGAAGTTAAGGCGGATAGTAACGCAGAAAAATTGAAAGTATTAAATTCCACGTTGGAGCGTTTGGAAAAAGTATATGGTAAGGGTGCTATTATGAAATTAGGAGATTCTCCTGTGGAAAATATAGATGTAATATCAACAGGTTCGATAGGTTTAGATGTTGCTTTAGGAGTGAATGGTTTGCCGAAGGGAAGGGTAATTGAAATTTTTGGTCCTGAGTCTTCGGGTAAGACAACGTTGGCGTTGCACACCATAGCAGAATCGCAACGCAATGGCGGAATAGCCGCTTTTATTGATGCAGAACACGCTTTTGATAGGTTTTATGCAGAAAAACTCGGAGTTGATGTTCAGAATCTGCTAATTTCGCAGCCCGATAACGGCGAACAAGCACTCGAAATTGCTGATAATCTGATACGCAGCGGGGCAATTGATGTTATTGTTATTGACTCGGTGGCGGCACTAACTCCAAAAAGCGAGATAGAAGGTGAAATGGGTGATTCTAAAATGGGGCTGCAGGCTCGTTTGATGTCGCAGGCTTTACGTAAATTAACCTCTACCATCAGTAAAACAAATAGTTGCTGTATTTTTATCAATCAGTTAAGAGAAAAAATTGGACAAACCTACGGTCCTACCGAAACGACAACAGGCGGAAATGCACTAAAATTTTATGCATCAGTGCGTCTGGACATTCGCCGCAATGGTTCACCGCTAAAAGACGGAGAGACTACAATAGGAATTCCTGTAAGGGTGAAAGTTACTAAAAATAAGGTTGCACCGCCATTTCGTACAGCCGAATTTGATATTATTTACGGCGAAGGAATTTCAAAAACAGGTGAAATTATTGATATGGGAGTAGATTACAATATTGTTAAAAAAAGCGGTTCATGGTATTCCTACGGAGACACTAAATTAGGTCAAGGTAGAGACGCTGCAAAACAAATTATTTTAGACAACCCCGAATTAGCCGCAGAATTGGAAGAAAAAATTAAAAATGCAATCGCCAGTAAGAGTGAAAAAAGTAAATAATGAAAATCAAATTATTTGTCTGCTTTAATCTCTAATCATTAAAATGAAACCCGATTGGTTAAAAATTAAATTAGAGACGGACGGCGAATATCCGAAAATCAAGAAAATTGTGGAACAGAATAAGTTACACACTATTTGTAGTAGCGGAAAATGTCCCAATATTGGAAAATGTTGGAATATGGGAACGGCAACCTTTATGATTTTGGGCGATATTTGTACGCGTTCCTGCAAATTTTGTGCTACCAAAACGGGAAAACCTTTGCCTCCCGATGTAAACGA
>Ga0209628_10002957_pt1 | contig 11734 bp, 12 predicted proteins | sample TergutCu122P4_FD_187285 | JGI IMG/M metagenome (GOLD analysis project Ga0209628, IMG submission 187285) | Cubitermes ugandensis P4 segment gut microbial communities from Kakamega Forest, Kenya - Cu122 P4 (SPAdes) (version 2) | ecosystem: Host-associated > Arthropoda: Insects > Digestive system...
CCGGCCCACGTTCAACTCAATAAGGCACGATCGTTTTTGATGCTCTCACAGTTGATCCGGTCGGGACGTGTTCGGTTTTTCCGGTACGACTACAGGAACAAAGAGTATCCCGGACTCCTGCACGACTTCACGGCACTCGCCGAAGACCGGGTTAAGTTAAAGCAAAAAGGCGAAGTCTATACCGTCATCCATGTCCCCGCCATCGGCCCGGATGATTTCGCGGACGCCGTGAATTACGTTGTCTGCGGCCTCTACCAACGACACGGGCACTGGCCGGATACCGGATCGATTATGACCGTCGCCGACCTGACGCCGGAACAACAGGCTGCCATCGATCCGAAATACCAGGATGAAAACATCGACTGGTTCAGACAGGAAGATTGATCAGGATTGTGTTTCCATGTCCTTGCCGGAATCGCTTTCAGCGATTTCAGACTCCATGGTATCCTCCCCCTCTTCGTTTTCGATGCGTTTTGGTTGTACTCCCAGAAGTCCGGCAAGTTCGTCATACAAACAGATAAGCTGTTTGATTTCACGGGAATCGTCAAGAAGACAGGTTCCACACCGATCCCGAATGGAATGTGTTTGGCCGAGGATTTCGAAAATATTGAACCCGGAAATCCTGATCTCGGCATGATCGTCGTTGACGATCAGGTCAAGACCACAGGCGGCATTTTCACAAAATTCGTAAGTGTCTTGGTCCCCCGGATCGAATTCGCAACAGCGAATATAGAAATCGGTCTGGTGTTCGCAAAACTCCGATGAATCGTCAATGTAATTCCGGCTCATCCGTATCCACGGACTGCCGCTGTCTGCCTCACTCCCGTGACAGGTGACCTCATGGATCATATCCTGCAATTTCCGCTCCATCCATTGAAAAGCGGCTTTTCGATCATGGATTTCATACGATGACATTGTGGTTTCCTTGTAGTATTGACTCATGTCCAACCAGTGGCAACGGATCGGCTGCCATACGGTCAGCGACTTCACGGCTCGTCTTTGCGAAAAACGAGGCAATTGTGTCCGTCAGGGTAACTTTGTCACCCCATACGGGCAACTTGAAATCGACCATGTTATTGCAATAAGAGGACTCACCCATTTTCATATCCACAGCATCGACATACATGGACCACAACCCTTCATGAACCGTGTAAAGACCGGGGAAGACACCTGCCGCTCTGATCTCTTCCAAGTGATCCTGGAGATACTTTGTGTCAACACCAACACTTCCCCACACGTATTGTTTCACTTTATGAATTTCGCTAAACGATGTTCGATTGACACCACTCTTGTTTCGCCAGCTCTTTGCCCCCCGTCCAACGGGTTTGTATCCAAGCAATATAACAGGACATCCGGCTTCTTGTAAAATTTTCCCCATTCCACAGCACACAATATCAACACACTGGAGAGATACCTTATCTTTCAGATTGTGATATGTCTGAATCGCGTGAATCTCAACCAAATCTGCCGGGTGATCCACAGAAAATGCAACCTGGCCGCAACAACGTTTGAAGAGTTCGACATGACGATCGTTCTTGAACCAATTGATATTCCGTGTCGTGAAATTGGGAGTAACTTGTTGTTCGTAACAGTATTCCAAAATGTCAGGAAAATCAGGATGTTCTGTGACCTCGCCTCCACCTAACGCCACTTCCCAGACCTGAAGTTCACTCAATGTACGAATGATCTCTTTGACATCTTCGAGTGAAGCATGATGGCCATCCTTAGTCGAATCCTGGTAGCAATAATCACAGTTCTTTTGACATCGGTTCGTGATTTTCATGTCAACAAGTTCCGGAATTGATGCACATTCGATTTTCCGGTCGTCAAACGCAAAACGAATCTTTGTGCCGTTTTTTTGGTTATACAGTGACCAATACCCATAATGCGGGTCTTTCCTGGCAAACTCATACTCATGGCTCCGTCCAGCCAGCTTGCTGACAGGCGACTTAACAGTGTCGCGCGGTATGGAATCGACATAAAATGAATCACCCTCATCCCGATTATCATTTCCGCCGTAAATCACAATGTGATCATCCAGAATATGATCTTTGAATTCGTTAAAGAATTCCATGTTCGGCATTCCAGTGTGGCGATCCAGCGTGATACGGATTTGACTCTGATGATCGACATATCCGTCCTTCTTGATGCCCACACCGTCCAGCCACTCGTTCACATAGTAATCCCAAATATATTCAGGGATTCTTTTGTGTGATATCGCATCCCACAGGAGCGTCCCGATATATCCCAGTTTTTCCCGTGTTCCCGCCAGGACAAAATCTGACCATCCATAGTTGTTACCTTCCACGTCAACGTTTTTTTGGCCATGCTCCGTACCGGGAAACAGGATGATCGAGTGTGTACTTGACGAATTGCACGCATGGCCGAATCGAATATTTTGAATATTTATCATGTTGTACTTTCGTTGTTCTTTGTTTGGTTTGTTACGTCCTGACGGATTTTTCACGCATGTCGGGACACAAATGGTTCAAATATGACAATCCACGAGCGTGAGCATCGTATCATCCGGCAACGTATCAAACATTTCACAAAAACGCCGGTTCCATTCCCGCTGGGGGATGTGATCGATCGACAACCCCCAAAGCCCCATTTCGCCGTGGCTGTGCCACTGACCATCCATGACGTAAGCGTAAGTCGCCAGGGCTTCCCGGATCGCGTTTTCGAGGTATTCCTCTTTGGTGATGCCGTGGAATTCGTCCAGGTCGAACCAGAGTTCGTCCTTCGAATGGAGTTGCTTCAATCGTGCCACAGGCGGTTGGGACAGATAATACTCCCGGCAAGCCCTTGGGTCTTGCCGGAATTCGGGGGTTTGGGCAAGTTCGCTCCAACTCGTCCAGGTCTCGCCCCGGATCGCCCTGGAGAATTTTTGCCAGCGTTTACGGGCCGTAACAACATGGTTGTGCCGGGCCTTCGCAATGTCGATTTCAGATTTACGGCATTGATCCGAAACGCCGGGTTGTCCCTCCCCGTTGCCCTCCGTGGCAACCCCCGATTTTAACGGAAAGAATCCCCGCCATAAGCCGCCAATCTCGAAATAGTCCCACTTGGCATCGGGATTCGTCCGCTTGACGACATCCACGACACGGTTGTTGCCATCGACGACGATCCAGCCGTATTTGAATTCCTCTTGGGACGTATCAACGGATTGCCCCTTTTTCACAACGGAACCGTAGTTCCTGTCTTTCAGGTAATCCGGAAAATCCTCGATTTTCTCCATCTTCTCACGGGCATCTTCAACATCCCTTTGGTAGTATTCCTTCACCTCGGCCAGGATGCTGATTTCCCGAACGTAACGGTCGTCGGAACCCGTCTGTTCAAACTCACGAAAAGGCGCAAGTTGTTCATCTACATTGTCACCGGTCACGAGTACGCTGAAATGCGACATTTTTCCCTCTCCTGTTGCTTACTTGTGGAGCATGGTCTCGAACTCTTCCTCGCTGATCACAGGAATGCCGAGTTGCCGTGCTTTGGTCAGTTTACTTCCGGCATCTTCACCCGCCACGACAAAGGACGTGTTTTTCGAGACACTGCCCGATGCCTTCCCGCCATGCTGTTCGATCAGAGCCTCGATTTCGTTCCGTCTGTAATTCACGAGCGTCCCGGTCACGACGATGGTTTTTCCGGCCAATGCGGCTTCTGTTCCGTTGCCGGTTCCTGTGCCGTTTTGCTCCCAGACCGGAGTAACGCCGAGTTCGTCACACAGCCGATCGAGCATGGCGGTGATTTTGGGGTTTTCGAAGAAATCGTAGATCGCCTTTGCTGTAATCTCGCCAATGTCAGGAACAGCAAGCAAATCAGACATGGATGCCAGCGAGACCATGGCAAGACTGCCGAATGCTCTTGCAAGCCGCTTGCTTGTCCCTGCGCCGGTATAGGGGATGGACAAGGCGTGCAGGAATTTATCGAGAGGCGGCGTTTTCGATTGCTGGATGGCCGCCATGAGTTTCTGTGCAGACTTTTTACCCATGCGGTCCAGGTTTGCCAAATCGCTTTCCAGCAGACTGTACAGGTCGGTGATGGATTTGACCCGACCGAGATCAACCAACTGGCCGATGACCTGTTCGCCAAGACCGGCTATGTCAACACCCTCGCGACTGGCATAGAACCTGAGACGTTCCTTGAGTTGGGCGGGGCAATCGGGATTGGGACATACAAGTTTTAACATTATTACTTTCCTTTATTCGTAAATAATTTTATGTTCATAATTTCTTATGGTTCCTGGTTTTATTGTAACAGCGTCAAAAGGATACCAGCCCAACCTTAGCCTCGTGCGAAGGACGTTATAAGAAATACCATATAATTCGGCCCATTCAACAACGGTCTTTGTTTGTCCGCCTATTGTGATGTTCCTGTTGGTTCTCTTATTTCTGTTGTTTTCTTTTTGTGTAACCCAACGGCAATTCACGGGTTCATAATTCCCATTATTGTCAATGCGATCAATTGTGAGTCCTTTTCTATATCCATTTGAGACGGCCCAGTCGTAAAATGTTTTGAAAGAGTTAAACCATTCGGCACATACGGTTATGCCGCGTCCTCCATAATGGAGATAGGCAGTGCATTTTGGATTACAACAACGCTGTCGCATTCCATCCCACACACAGTACAAACCATGATAGGAAAGGCCGTGTCTGACTCTGGTGATCCCGTTAGAACATCCGCAACTTGTAGAATGACCCGACATTAAATCTTCTGTCGATACAAGCCGTTCTACTCCGCAATCACAAACACATCGCCAAAAAATCCTTTTTTTATTCTTTCGCTTTATATCACCCTCCAAGGCAAGCCATCTCCCAAATTGTCTGCCTGTAAGGTTAAGTTTCTTATATTGACCCGCCGAATCTACTCGTAAACAACCACAACTTCGAGTATTTCCCCGATTTAGCCGGACGGTATCGACTTCAAAGTTTTTATTGCCGCAAGAACATTCACAACGCCAAACAACTTTCCTGTCGTATCGTTTATCCGTTTTCTCGACTACAGTGAGCCTACCAAAACTTTTTCCAATTAAATCGTGTGTGAGCAAGATGTTATTCCTCAATTAATTCGGTAGGGCAACCGCAACAGGGACAATTCGTCGGTAATACAATATTACTCTCACCGTCTTCCAGCGACCTTATAACGTACGGAATTATCTTGCCTGCTTTAGCTAATAAAATCTTTCCACCTTTACGAAGTTTCTTCTTGTGAATATTCTCTATATTAAACAAACTCGCTCGACTCACCGTTGTTCCATCAATCTCCACCGGCTCCAATTCCGCAACAGGCGTAACCACACCCGTTTTGCCGACCTGCCAGGTCACGTCGCGAAGTACGGTTTCCGCTTCGTATTTTTCGAGCTTCAGGGCAATCGCCCATTTCGGGGCGGTGGAAGTTTCGCCGAGAGAGACCTGGTCGGAGAAGCAATTGACTTTAATGACGAATCCGTCCGTTTCATAATCAAGATCGCCCGGTGAAAACGATTCGCCAAGCCGTTCGACGAATTCCAGGACTTCAACTGCTGTCCAGGATTTATTGTCCGCACCGGGAACTCTGACACCGGCAGTCGCAATACCTGCCTTTTGCAGACCGGCGATAAAACTGCACTGTGATACGTTTGCGGCAACCGCTTCCCTGTTGCCGATGGAATGCGCAATGAACGCGAGCGGCCTTTTCGCACATTCCCTGGGGTCGAGCAGGCGGATGGAACCGGCTGTGGCAGCGCGTGGGTTGGTGTATGGCTTTGGCAAGCGTTTGTTCCAATTGTGGAATGCCGAAGTCGGCATGTAAATTTCACCGCGAACTTCCGTGCGTTGTGGATTACTCCAGGTCAACGGAACACCGGGGATCGTTTTCACGTTCTCCGTAATATCATCGCCTTCGATACCGTCGCCGCGAGTTCTGGCGGAAACCAAAACACCGTTTTCATAAATCAACGATACGGCACAGCCATCGACCTTATGCTCGAAAACGTAATCCGGTTCGCCGAGTTTGTTTTTGGTGAATACCTTGGCCACGTTATCAAACCATTTTTTCAATTCTTCGACGGTGAACACGTTCTCAATACTTAGCATCGGCACGTCGTGTTTCACACGGGTCAGGCCGCTTAACGGTTCCGCGCCAATACGCAACGTTGGCGAATTTTCGGAGATATTCTTCGGATAACGGGCTTCGAGTTCTTTCAGTTCCCGCAACAGCTTGTCGAACTCGGTGTCGGAGCAAGGGGACGGTTCCCCTTTTCGGTATTTTTCGTTGCATTGGTTGAGGTAGTCAACCAGGTGGCTCATTCGATTGATGTTGTCTTTCATTTGGAAATCCTTCGTTGTTGTCCGCCGTGAAATTCGCGGAAAAAGCCAGTTCTCCCGCGAATTTTACAGCTTGTGAAATGGTAAAAGGGTGACGGGACTAACCACAAGTCCCTGTCAGTTGCCGTAGCGATGCGATCGCGTTGGTCACGATACGGTCTTGTTTGCCTTGTCGTTTCAGGAATCGTTCAAGTTTTCTCACATTTTTCGCGGCTTCAAACAGAACGCCATACAGTGTTTTGACCTCCTGGATCGGGTCCATCTCCTCCGGTTTGGCTTCCGGTTTGGCTTCCGCTTTGCTTTCCGCAGGAACACGCCGGGCGGCCTTCGCGAGAACAGGCTGATTCTTGCCGGAAACCGGTTTGGCCGGATTCCGGTTGCCTCGCTTTTTCCGGGCTTGTTTGGGAGAGTGAGTGACAGAAACGGCAGGGGCGGCAGAGGCAACCGGGATGGCAGGCGTCGTCGATGCGGGTCGTGAGCTTGATTCCAACACGGTCAACTTTCCCTCGTCGCAGACAGGTTCGTTACCCGAAAGCGACATCCAGAAATAGGTGAAATCATGATCGGTGAGACCGATCATGATTTCACCTCCCCCTTTGTCAAAGCCGATACGATTGACGCCGAATCGGATCGCGTTTTTGAGAAATTTTCGATTCATCGACATCGTAAGCTCCTTCCCTTCGTAATACGAACGGGTAAGCCGTAATTCCGTTGCCATTTTTTGTTCTCGATCATGACCGCGAATCACAACCGAACCGTCCAGTGACACATAAACCGGCAGTGTTTCCTCCGTATTGCCCGGCATGTTGTCGAGTTTCCGCATCACGAACTCCGCATCGTCGGGGTCAAGGTACAACCAGGTCCCCCTGTCCGTATTACTGATATACTGATCCAGGTTCGGATGACGGCCTTCCGGCTGGTTAAGCCAGAACGTCACATCCCCCACCTGGAAACAAATCTGGTTGCCGATCACGCCCACCTGGATGGTCTCGCCGAATTCGCGAATTTCATCGGACCCAAAAATGCGCGAACTCGGACACGCGACATCCTCCTGCCATGGGAACGTGATTCCGTTGTGACAAAAAATTTGCCGCGCATCAGTTGCAATGACTTGAGACTTCGTACCGCGCAGGAAAACGCTGCCGAGTACATACCTGGCATGTTCAGGGTCCGTATATTTGGCAGCCTCGCCGATCACGTCAAAAAGCTGCATCGAATGCGTCATTATGGTTTCCGGTATTTGAGGCCGTTGTTCTTCCGACGGTGCCTCCAATTTGTAGTACCTGTATTGCGGCATCTCATCGACGAGCCAGGAGGCTGTGATCTGAGTGTCCGTTACGTCGAATCCAAGATTACCGGTTTTCTTCGAGACCAGTTCCTTCACAGCCGACCATGGCAATGAAAACGACGTGGCAATTTCGATCCCCGGTACATTCATGCAGAGAGTCGCGTTCACACAAAACGCAGTCAGATTCATGCCGTCATCGCCCGGAGAAAAAAGCACCGTCTTCGGCAATTCGGTTTGTTTGACAAGTTTACTGACCAGCCGCTCAAAGCTGTTCAGATTTTTTCGGTTCAGTGTTATTTTCATTTGAATTTACTTTCGTGAATTTGATAATGGGCAGGATCAGCAGGTCGTCATCCTCGTTGATGGCAACGGACTTCAGCGACCTGGCCGATTCATAAAGTGCGTCGTACTGCTCTTGAGTTTCTTCAGCGAACCTGGGATCATAATCGGGATGTTCCGGATTCGCATACCGGTCGTCCACCCAATACGAGTCGATCACTTCCGTCGCTTCGCGGATGGCTTCCTCCTCCGTCTCCAACAACACGTAACTCGTGTCACATACACATCCGCTCATAAGGTGCAAAACGATATGACCGATGATTTCCCGGTCAGGGATTGCTTCTTTCATGCTTTTTACTTTCATTCAATGGAATGTTGCCAAGCCGGGGTTCCAGCCAGGCGAGTTCGGCGGCGAGGGCTTCGGAACGGGTACGATACGGCCCCAGCAGCGGACCGCCGACCGGGGAGAGATCGGCGGTCCATTGAGTCCCGGTTTCGGTTTCACAAGGTTCGACATGGGATACCCGCCGGACCGTACATGGGCCAAGCTGTTCCAGGAAACCGAGATCGTCCGGCGCAATCGCCTGGATACGGCCATTTTTGATGACCAACTTCATGCCGCACCCTGAGCCGGGTTGCTGCGATGAATCTGGCGGATGTTCTTGCGTTTGAGATGCGCTGCGTCCTCTTCGATCTTCAGCCGTTGAACTTCGTTCCGCACAGTTTGCAGCTTGGCCTGGATATTCGCCCGAGCGGCCTCGCTCTTCCGCAAAAGTTCGATCGTCGTGCTGCCGGTCACTCGTTCCAGGTTGGTTGTGAGTGCCTGCACGGATTTCCGGCTGCCGAGATTTACTTTTTTGAACGTCTCGACAATATCAGCAATGTTGGTCAGTGAGGACTCTCGCATCATTTTCTTGCTTCCGTCGGCGTTCGGCTCCAGCTTTTCGACCAGGAAACCGATCACCTCGTCCAGTTGACCGAGATATTCTGATTCCGCCCGGTGTAAGGCTTCGTCCAGGTCTTCACGGACTCGCTGACATTCCGCCACCCAGAGTTGCGGGTTAAGTTTGCGAAGTTCCGAGGCACATTCCACACTCGGAAAGGAATAGGTGATCGAAAACGAATGGAGCAAATTATCCGGATAGTCTTCCCGATGATATGCGTCGCCCCGCCGCCGTTTCCCTTCATCAAGAATTTCCGGGAACCGCTCGTTCAGTTCAATGGCCGCTTCCTGCAATTCCGACTGAATTTCCCGCATCGACTTTGTGAACTGGTCGATCAGTTCGCGACGAATCAATCGTACCCCGTCTTCCGACGGATAATTGATGCTCATCTTCCGCCAGAGATTGATTGCATTCTGGCGGACTTCCTTGATTCGCTTCCACTTGTCTGATTTGAAATCGTAAAGCCTGGTCGCAAAGTCTGTCATTTCCATATCGGCATCAATGGCGGCGGAGGCACGAGACTTGTTTTCGCCGGTCAGGGCACGCCGCGTACCAGGCCATCGAATACTGAGTCGCACCGGCGTCATCAGGTTTCGCAGGAACTTGATAAAGTCCTCGTCGGAAATGTTGGGGTCTTGCCGGATATCGACCAGATCGCCGTCCAGACTCAATTTTTCGACCTCGGTACGCACCGTGTCGCTCATCGGTCTTGATGGTTGGGGTGGTCGGGACGGTCCGATGCCGGAAGTAAAAGAAGGGGGGATCATTGTTGCTGTCATAATTCACCTCGGTGATGGTAATGTTTGTGAAAATTGAAATGGTTTTGGAACTTGTTCAGTTAAAAATCTTCTGACTTGCCAAAGTACGTACCGATGTATTCCGGGAATCTCCCCTGGTTGCTGCGGATTTTGGCTTTGCTTTTTCCTGCTCCCGCAAGCGAAGATACTTATCCTTCGAATAGGGGCCACCGAAATTGGCATCGATCAGCGCGTTGTTGGCGGTATCGCGAACACGGTCGATTTTCGAGTCAGCCGAACGGTTGACGGGAATGATATAGTCCGCCGATTGTATGAGTGTCTTTCCATGCATACTGGCCATGCGGCAACACTGTTCGATTTCCGCCCCCGTCCACTCCAGATCGTTGGGAACCTCGTCCTTCAGCGAAATGTTGTATTTATCGCGATAAATCTGCCAAATCGCCTGCCTCTGATCCGCCAGCGGCAGGTCCAGAAAAAACATGGCATCGATTCGACCGGAACGTGTCAGTTCGGGCGGCAGTGTACTGATATCGTTACACGTTCCCAAAAAATAGACTTCACTTGTTTTATTCGCCAGCCAAGTCAGTAGCGTACCCAAGGTCCGGGCCATGACGCCGCCATCGGAAGATGTACCCTGACCGGACGAACCGGCCAGGGCTTTTTCCATCTCGTCGATCACGAGAATACAGGGAGCCATCGCCTCGATAATTTTTAAGGCCATGGCCGCCGCCGCTTCCGAGCCGCCGACGAAGCGATCCAGCAGTTTGCCGACCGAAAGTAATACCGCTTGGACGCCCACCTCCTTTGCCAGTCGCCGGGCAATCTCCGTTTTGGCGGTCCCCGGCGGCCCGGCAATCACCACACCGCGCGGGAACAGGGTTTTGTTGGCCCGATGAACCAGCGAGTCGAGCAGGAACGTTTTCAGGGCGGTCATGCCGGCAAGCGTGGAAAAACCTTCGTTCGACGTAAAAATTTCCAGGGCGTTGCACTTGCTGAGAAACTTTTTCTTGTGCGCCCCCACCGCCTCCGACGTGACAACACCGTCCGGCGATTCCGAATAAGACAGGGCCAGCGCATCCATGACTTCCGTTTCGGACATGCCGCGTGCCGCGCGAAAAATGTCCTCCCGTGCCGCCACCGGGAATATCCGGTCGTACACTTCCTCATCACTGAGTTCCAAATTGCCGGTGGCTGCGCCAAGGGATGTTGTCCGGGCAATCTGTTCAATGATCGCGAAATCCGGCAGTTCGCGATCCAACTTGTGAACGAGATTCTCCAGTGCGGGCGGGATGGTCACATTCGTTCCAACCATGAGGATCGTTCGCCGGGTACTGCGACCTTCCTGGATCGCGTCAATGATTCCCTGGATAATCACCTGGTTCTGCAAATACTGGTTGAAATTCTCGATAATCAGCGTGAATGGTACTTGAACCGTACAAGCATTGTCAGGATCGTCCGGGGTACCGTATGTTCCATTCGTTTTCTGCAATTCCAGCAGTTCCCCCCGTTCGTATTCGAGAACTTCCTCGTGCAATTTTTCAAGATTGAACAGGCACGCGCTCAGTTCCTTGTGCTTGATCAGGTTGTTGACTTGTTCCAGGGCGAGAAACGCTTCGGCCTTGCTGATCGGTGTTAACCCTTTCGTGACACTCCATAACCAGGTCACACCACCACCGGCTTGACGCATCACTTCGTCCACGTCCTCGATGATCAACCCCATCTCAGGCGAATCAACATACAGACCGGAACATCCGGCATTGATATGTTCGCGAAATCGTTTCCGGAATTTTTCCCGGCTGTTCAGAGATTTTTGCTTATCCATGGAATCCTCCGTTCTCAAGGACGATCCCCTGAATCTGATTCGTCCTGTACATCTCTTCCGTGGACGTATCCAGCACCACACGGCCCAATCGCTCGAACATCTTCGAGGCTTCCTGGCATTCCGTGCCGGTGTATCCTTCGGTTGTCATCGTGATCTTGCTTTTTGGATCAATCACGATTTGAATGGTTTTGGTCATATTCTTCCTCTTTCAAAATAGCAACTAAAAATGATCGTACTCTCATCATCCCGGATCATGTCAAACTCGGGGAAAGCTCACCTGGGGTGACTTGGATTTCTCGTGCGAAGCGATCTTATGCCACAACGCCCGCCGTTGCAAATAA
>Ga0209628_10002958_pt1 | contig 11733 bp, 6 predicted proteins | sample TergutCu122P4_FD_187285 | JGI IMG/M metagenome (GOLD analysis project Ga0209628, IMG submission 187285) | Cubitermes ugandensis P4 segment gut microbial communities from Kakamega Forest, Kenya - Cu122 P4 (SPAdes) (version 2) | ecosystem: Host-associated > Arthropoda: Insects > Digestive system >...
CTCAGTACAGAACATAAACAACTACAAACGTATACCCAGAATGACTATTACATAATTTTAATGTTATAATCATTCCAATAAGGGTGATGCACTACCTAGATTAGTGTGCTGGACTTCTATTCCTTTGTTCTAAAAAACTCCCTGAGGATGGCAACCCAGTGCCGAAACATGTACAAGTTTAATACTTGTGATGAATTGCATTTCATTAATTGCATATATAGGTTGATGCATTAATTGTAAGAATATGCAACATATGAGTAACATCAAATTTATTGTAACATGTCATAAGCTCCAAATTTAGTAACATCATTCATATATCAGTCTGAAACAGACACATTAACACTGTATTCATAAGGATAAATGCTATTAGAGTCAGAACTCAAAACACATAATTACTATGCTGAGCTGAAAATTCCCACTGATAACTTTTTATTATACTGGTGAAAAAGATGGATATCAGTGTAGGCCAATACAATCCAGCTTCATAGGCCAGTTGAAAATATCTGAAGCTTTCAGAAAGGTGTTCCTTATGCTAGTATAAAGATTTTCAGTAGTCTAACTTCCAGTATGTGAAATCTCAGAAATGAGAAATTACATTTCAAGGTAGCACTATGAAGATACCTTATTAGTCATTCTTTTTATTCACTTGCTAAATTTCTGATGCATAGAAAGTTTACTCCAGTGCCTAAAGTGCAGGTTGAGAATGTGGACTTTCGTTTTGATAAATTGAATAAACTTAAATTGAACAATTGGACAGAGGAAACAGAAGTTGTAAATGTGAGAACAAAGCAGCCTGCGACTAGAAGTCCAAAGAAGTAAAAAAAAAATTCAAAAGCCAGCTCAGTCTTATATACGTGCTCTGATAATAGCTGCAAGGAAGAAGAAAGAACAACTAGGAGCATTTGAAAATACTGATGATATCAGCATCAATCCTGCATCCACTCCTAGACAAACTGGCGTAACTAGGAGAGTGTCCACACGACAGTCTCAGACACCTCAACAGCAACATACAACATTACAACAAAACAGGCATCACAGTCAGAGATTAAGCCGGAGATCAAGTCCCTTCATTGCAAAAGTGCCTCATATGGATGAAGGGTATAATACTCCAGTGCCTAAAGTGCAGGTACTTAACTGTTTATGAATGGAATGTTTTGTAACACATTATTTTGTGATGAGAAGTTACCGTTATGTGGCGTTGATTTCTAAACATATTTGCACTTTCCTGACTAGTATCAAAGTTAAGAAGATGGTGTTATATCTGTGTGCACTGTTTGAAATTTAGTCTTTCAAGCCGGCAATCATATTATCATATGTGTGTAAAAGATACATGAGTAATTTCACTGTTAAATATTGTGTGCTTGAAATGCATGTGTTTTTAAATGAATGAATGAAAGCAATGTTGGTAGTAAGAAAATAAAGACTGATTTACTTTTCATGACTATATCTTACAATCTGTAATTTGTATTTTGTGGCTTATGATTTGTATTTAAGATATTTGCAATTGTATTACAATTTTGGTGCAAAGTTTTTAAATCTGCGTTCTATTTTATGTTATGGACATGTGATCTGGCGTGTGTTGTTATTTGTCGTACTTTGTGTTTGGGTACCATACTGATGTGACTTGTTTTATATCTGGCTGTCTTATGACAGGTTTCTGGAACTACAAAATACATGAATGAGTGAATGAATGCAGGAACAAATGTATGTATATATGTACGCATGTATGTATGTAGGTACGTGTGAATGTATGTACATATGTATGTATGTGTGAATGTATGTATGTGTGTGTGTGTGCGCGCACGTGTGTATGTATGCATGTATGTATATGTGTGTGTGTGTGTGTGTGTGTATGTGTGTGTATGTATGCATGTATGTATATATGTACGTGTGTGTGTGTGTGTGTGTGTTTGTGTGTATGTAATGAAATCTCATGTGGAGGAATTAGTATGAAACCATACAGCTAATATAGAAAGGTGCAGCAAAACTGCATGTTAAAGTGAAGAAAACAATTGCCATTTGAAATACAGATGGTCTTGTGTCCCCCATTACAGTTACAGCCATCCTACTAATTGCTACCAACACATAAACAGTGAAACTTAAAATGCAGTTTCTGGAGTAGGGAGAGTTACAGAGGCATTGAAGTCTGATAATAAGATGGGTCAGGCACTGATCAACTTATGCATTAGACTAGACATTGAAGTTACTTCTTCCACTGTAGATACAAATTAAGTAACTGTTTCTTCTGTTACAAGAAAACTCTTCATAGTATGATGTAATGTCCAAGAACCAAAAATATTTATCATTAATAATGTACATAATGTACTTCATGTCTTATGAAAGTATTAGAAATCAACAAATATGTTCTATAAAATCTACAAGTAACAGTTACAGTTTGGTAATTGTATCCTTGTGAATATGAAGTGATAAAATTGACAAACCTCCATATGTTTCTCAGCTTTTAACATTTCACAACATTTTTGCCCTAAGCACAGTGGGAGTACTACAGTAATGATGCAGTAACAGCAGCAGCAGCAGCAGTAGTAGTAGAAGAGCAGCAGCGTCATGATTGTAGTCATCGTCATCATCATCACCATCATGTGTGGGCAACTACATTTCAGAACAATACTGGTAATATGAATGGGAAAACAAATCCAATATCAACACAGAATACATGAAGGAAACAAAAATGTTAATATAAATTTACATAAAGTACATTAATCACACTGCTACATTATGGCAACATACTTCTAAAATCCATATTCTTGCATCATGAAAATGTTTACCATATTAGCACACAATGGCATTACTTTTCCACTATACTGGATATGGGACACCATCTGCCAAGATTTATTGCAGCAGAATATACAACTAAACATAACCACAGACAATAATCTTCTAAATAAAGAATTTCAGTAATATTTGCAACACAAATGTTCACTTTCAGTCACACTTGCAGGCACAAGACAGAATATTATTCCTTGCGCTGTTCCTTTACACAAAGGCAGTGTTTCTACATGTATCCAAAAACACATGTCTTGCAAACTTCTGCTGCATTTTACAAAAACCTTTACAAGCCTTTACAAATGAATGTAATGTTTAAAAAACATCTGTGCACCTATGAAAAGAGAAAATTGAAAAATTATCTCCAAGTGGTGTGGCACACATATTCTGGTTTCATACAGCTTGACAGTGAAATAACCATTTTGTCTACTCTTCGCAAGAAGCACTGTGCAAATCATAAATGCATTTACTGGATATGATATGCAAACCATTGACATTAATGTCTTGCTTCATTCTGTTTTCTGTGTAACAGGTGGAAACTCAGTGTCATCATCAAATCGGAATCCTCCCTTTGGTGGTGATTCTGTTGCAGCTGCCATCTCACGGAACCTCTCAGACTCTAGAAACATAACCAATGAAAAAATGCACTAAGTCCACAGACAAATAATGTATCAACTTTTCTCTCAAAGTTTACTGAAGTGGAAAATCCAAGTTACAAGTACTTACAACATGAGGACTAATGTAAGAGAATGGAAAGATACATTAGGAACATTAAAAATATTTGGTATCATTCACTCTTTGAACTTTTTCCATCACCCCAAGTTTAAAACAAAAATCAAAACTCATCATTTTATGCAAAGGATCAGACTCCATTCTCAGGTAAAGGAGTGAGGGCAATACCTCATCAGTTGGATCCAACAGGCAAAGATATTTTAAGCCTCTGGATCCAAGGTTCAGAAGAGCTTTGCCTCTTGGTTTTGCCAGACTAATCCTGTCCTAAAAACAGTGTGTCCAAAGACTGCATGATTCCAAACTTGGTATGACACTGTCAGAATTCTACAGAATTGTGTTACAAATGTATGTGAATTTTGTCTTCATTACTTCACCATATCTAAAAACTGAATCATTGAAGGTTACAAAATATTATATAAAAAAGATAAAAATTACATACTGTGCCAATTTGCTTCCTTTCAATTTATCCAATTATGAATAAAATAAATGATATAACTTCAATTTTTTAATTATACCAAGCTTGTTACTGCTAAAATAACCTGTGTTAGTTAGCAGTTTAACATTCCTGAACATCAAGATCACAAGATACTAAACCTTGTGGCTCTATGTTAGAAAAGAATTTCATAAAGAATGGATTAGTCCTGCACATCCCTCCTTAATAAGATAATATGAAGACAGGTACTGCAATAGAGTAACATTGAAGGTGTTCATTTCATAACAAATACCTTCACAAACACTTATGAAACTGGTGGTGGAGAGCATAAGAACAGACTGGACAATTGTGACTGTAAGCCAACATTAATTCTCAATCTTTCTGACACTGTTTCATAAAAACCAAAGCATGTTCAAGGAAATGAAAAAAACAGTAGACAGCTTTTCCTTCTCCACACTGCATTAGGTGTGACAGCATGCCATTATCCTCTGTACACAGAAGTTGTGTTTTGACAATTGAGAAATGGAAGATTTTATTCAAAGCCAAGTTTCCATGATAAAATATTATGTATTTTGGGGTCCTTAGTTGACATGTTATGCTTTCTATAATGTTTTAGCAGCACAGTGCAAAGAACCTGTGAATTCAGTGCCAAACCTTCCATGCAGGTTAGACTACATCCCTAGCCCTGTACTAGTAAGTTCTCAACAAGCCAGAGTGTATATTCTATATCTATTTCATAACCTACCAACATCAGATAACTGTGCATAACACTTCTGCAGTAGTGCAATAATTAAATTTCAGATAAGCAAAGCTTTCACTAGTAATATGCGTCATGGTACAATTTATCTTAATTATGAATACAGAAGTATAAACAATTACACAAATACCATCAAGAAGAGAATAATGGTAAGGCATAACAGAATGAACAAGAGTAACATAATTAAAAATATCAAACAATGTAATAACATACAAGAAAATGTTTAAAAAGTAGAACTCCAAATAAATACTACCATATGGCACTCAAAAACACAGCCCAGATACAAAATAGATACAGACACCTCAATTTCACAGTTCCTTTCAATCAGGATGCTCACATTTATTTCTCCACCAAAGTAACACAAATACTGCACAACTGAACTGCCCAAATTGGCACTAAACCCCACACCTTTCCATTCACTCGGCTTGCTTTATATAACTAAAGGTACAAATTATATACCATCTTCCACCTATGACAATGTCTGCTTTGTTTCTAAACTTCTTGTTATTAATTTAGGTTCAATATTTCTGGCAGGGAAATACTTTCTTGTTTCACTGTGTAGTAAATATTTCTTCATACATGTATTATACTACACAATTTAGAATGACAGAAAAACATTAAATAAAATAAAAGAAAATAAAATACACAGTTTTCTTTATCCCTCCAGAAAAAATAAGATTATAATTTCATCCTTCTTCTTTTCCCTACTGTCCATCGCCATTTCAGTATCATAAAAGAAGCACAAACAAGGAACTTGTCTAACATTCTGACAGGATACAGAGTTTCCAGAAAGTCTCTCATGGTCTTTGAAGTCTATATTCTTTTTAACTACAATGCACACTCAGAAAACAAAGCATTGGAATGAAGGTTAACTTAATAAGTTAGAGGCACACCAGACGTCCAACCCATACATTCCTACATATCTTTGCAAATACTAATTCAACAGCAGCAGTGATCTCCTATTTTAAGTTACCCACAGCTGGCAAATTTCCTAGTACACCCAAGCATGGCATGTTTGACACAATCACACAAAAAATTTGCAAGATCTCAAATCTCGTGATCTCAGAGACTGAATGATGGTGCTTCACATCCCTGTCCCATATCAAAGAAACATGAAAAGTGTTGCTGTAACCTTGCTGAAAAATTCAACTTTGTCTTCTTCCGAATCTGAAGAGGACCACAAAAAGAAGTCATGGGGCATAAGATATGGCAAATTTGGAGATCAGGTTATTGGACATGATCTGCCACTTATCTTATTATGATGGAAAACTCTGCCCTTATAGAAATAGTAAATGACATTAAAAATTTTCAAGATTGGCTCATTACATCAACACTATGATGCACTCAATGACAGGCCTCCTGGCACTACACAGGGAGCTCATATTTGATTTGATGCCCCATCACTTTTATTTTTTTGGTGCAGCTGTATATGAGTCAGTCTGCCAATTACTTTAACTCAAAATTTATAATACATTCCCTAAAACAATAAAAATCTTCAGGTTACGATGAAATAACACGATATTAAAAGCTTGTGCAGGTAAAACCACTTTACAAGAATGGAGACAAAACTAGTATGACAAATTACAGGCCTGTTTCATTAATAACGGTTTTTTCTATGGTACTCAATAAAGCAATACACAGTAGATTAAGCCAACACCTGCATACAACCAACATACTGGTCACAGAACAGTACGATTTTAGGAAAGTGATATCAACTGAAGATGCTGTCTTCTGACTGACAAATGGTGTATTCAAATCTATTAATCAAAAAATGCATGTTGGAGGAATTTTTTGTGATTTGGCAAAGGCTTTTGATTGTGTGAATCATAAAATTTTGTTAAGTAAATTACACTTCTATGGAATTCAAGGACTATCTGAAGTTTAGCTCAGATCCTATTGAACTAACAAAAGGCAGAAAGTTGGAGTAACAGCACCTAATACAGCTCAAAATGTTTTCTTTGACTGGCGTACATTGCAACATGGAGTTCCCCAAGGATCAATTCTAGGGCCTCTACTGTTAATAATATATACAAATTACTTACCCCTGAGAATAAATTCTGAATTAGAACCAATATTACTTGCTCATGATACAAGTGTCATAATTTCAAGCAGAAATATTGAAGATTTCTGTTCAGTGTCAAATTTAGTTCTGTCTCATATGATTAAATGGTTTGGTGCTAATAAATTAGTTCTAAATTTAGATAAAACAAACATAATGAAATTCATAACAAGGAATTCAGCATATAGTACATTAAATATTGGTTATAAACAAAAGAATATAGAAGGGACAGTGAATATAAAATTTATTGGTTTAAAAATTGATAACCACATAAATTGGAAGAACCATATTGAGGAAATGATTCCTAAGTTAAGTGCAGCATGTTATGCCATTAGGTCTATGGTCCATATCAGTAACATAAACACATTCATATCAGTATAATATGCATACTTTCATTCTATTATAAAATATGGATCTTGTGGAGCAATTCTCCCAACAGTGGAAATATTTTCACTTTACAAAATAAAATCCTCAGAATTATGGCTTGTGCAGAACCCAGAACCTCATGTAGAAGTCTATTTAAACAACTAGAGATTCTGCCTGTTCCATGCCAGCATACACTTTCATTAATGAGCTTCATTGTCAATAATCAGGAAATTTTTCAAACAAATTCATCTATACACAATATTAATACAAGGAATAAACATAATCTTCATAGGCCAAATGCCAATTTATTTTGTTTTCAAAGAAGTACATTCTGTACTGGCATAAAAATTTTCAACAGTTTACCACCTACTGTAACAATCCTCAGATGTGACATAAAAAAATTTAAAGCAGCATTAAGCAAATACCTACACACACACACTCCTTTTACTCTGTAGATGAATTTATTATGTGTAAAGAAAATTTATAACACTGTTTTTTGTAAAATGCTTGTAGTACTTTACACTGTAAATTTGTATTTTGTGTATTTATGACTTGTTCTGCAGCCTGCTGTCTTTATGACACACTAATGGATCCATGGAATGTGTGTGTGTGTGTGTTTTTTTTTTTTTAAGATTTTATTGACAACATGCTTCATTACAGAGTAATACTACATGTTTTAGTTTTCTTATACTATACTATATTATTAGGTAATAAAAATAGTTAATTTGTCATGGATAGGTATTACAGTCTAGCGAGCGATGTGCTTGTAGATATTTGTTGTATAAAGTACGTCATCCTGTATATGAACACGATCTTCTAGTGGAAATTATTTAGCAAGTACTAGTGTAAGCACCCCAAAATTAATTGTTTTGTACAGGTTATATATACCCAGTAAGTGCAATACAAGTCATTGTATAGTCTATTGCAGTTTGTTGAAATCTATAGATTTGACAAATTGTGAAAAGGCATTTAAATATTTGGCTACCAGATTGCTGTTGGTGGTAGACCAGGCCCCTCCGCCAGCCATTGTGTTGTTTCAAGGAGCTTCTTTGAAATTCCAGTATTTTGCATTCATATATTAAATGTTCAGGTGGTTGTTCCCCCTCACTGCAGGGGCACATCGGGTTGTCGGTTAATTTGAATCTGTGCATATAAGATTTTGTCTTCCCATGGCCAGTGACAATGGCAGTGAACTCTCGTGTTATTGGTATCTTCATTTTTAGTCTCTCCTCTACCGTTGGAAATAAAATGATCTGCATAGCGCTCCTTTCTCAGTACTTTCCCATTGTCTCTGCAATTTTATGAGCCCTTCCATCTTTAGTTCAGTAGCAACTGTTGTTGTTGGTATCCTATCGTACACTATGTTTCATTCATCAGCGTCCTGGGCTGATGTATGTATGTACGTACATACGTATGTATGTATGTATGTATGTATTAAATGTCGAACAGTGGCACAATGCAGCTGCTCAAGCAGTTAATATCAGAACTGTCAGAAATATGTGGGCTAAAACCAATCACTTTATGAGTTAAAATCCATTTCACTTATTTGAAACAGTGTTCACTGTTTCAAATTTGCACAGTGATCAAGTAAAGAGAACCAACTGTCACCCCCACCCCCCAGCCCCAAGTGACTGCGGATACACAGCATAACAAGGAAGCCTGGGAAGAATAGTGGTGCCTATTTTCCTTCAAACATTTCCATTGATACAATACAGATAACAAGAACTCTACATACATACAATTAAGTGTTTTGTGTACAATTTATACCAGTAAGATTCTCCTTGTATATCCTCAGTTTCCTGGTTGTAATTGTTTACTGTTTCTCAGAGACTTTACAGGTATGTGTACGATTTATAGCCATGGCATATTTCACACGCCTAGTTGCACTGTTTCATTAGTTATCACAACCAAACTCAAAGCCAGATGTTGATTCCGCATAACTGCCATACTGTACAGGCTTATACAGAAGGACCTCTTTTAACAAAAGCTGTATTTTTCCAACAATAAACTGCCACATAAAAAACAGGAGTTGGAACAGCAGTTATGGTAACAGGCTACAGGGTAGAGGTACAGGGAATCACGCTGCAATTCTTGGCAAGGACACAAGATTTCTCTCTTCTCCAAAGCACCCAGATTGGCTCTGCAGCTGACCCAGCCTCTTATTCATTGGGTACAAAGGCCTTTTTCAACAGAAGTAAAGCAGACAAGGCAAGACGCTGATCACATATCTCCATCACGAAGAATGAGCAGTGCTATATTACTGACTTCATGATAAGCACACAAACAATTTCACTTTACTTTGCATGGCTGCTAAGACTGTATTATTCATAGCAAAGTAAATAGTTCAAAGGTGGGGTGGCAGCTAATCACATAATGTTCACAGCAAGTTTCAATTGGCTGAAAATGTATCATGGGTAAGACATGGTAATACCATAAAATTATCTTTCCTTGTAAAATAAGAACAAATGATATATACAGAAATTTCATTCAATTTTTCCTCTGTTGCTTGATTTGGATACTCAGACGGTTTTCAGACAATTATTTAACTTCAACAGTCTCTATTTAAAAGGGTATTTCTGTACAGAGAAATTAAAATGCCTAGTCTTTGAAATTCTTGATGCAGTAGCCAGAAACAATAATCTGCATTACCCCTAGTTTAAAATAAATGTACCAAAATACAATGTAATCAGACCTTCACAATTAATACACGAACTCCAAAAAGTAATTTAAACATACTCTCATAAAAGTAACATGAAGCTAACTCTGATATGCAGAGTGTGGCCCCCATAAATATGATGAATTCATTCACTAAAAGAATTGTATGGTATGGGTCAGCAAATGTTAGGAACTTAGTAGGCATACTACTAGAGATTTTAGTGTTATTTCATGATTATATGCATTACAACTTACTATGGCAGCAATAATATGTTATTCAGTGACTGTTACCAAACAACATGAAAATATTTCTGCATCCATTTGTTTGCACATACTTTAAAACATTTTATCCTTTACATTTGTAGAAATCTGAAGGAAATTCATAAAATGAGTATGTTATTACATTGTTATGAAGTTGCATAGCGATGTTATGCTCCAGACATACCCACAGTACCTGATATGGAGCCCGGAGAGCAGCCTTTCAATATTCCAGCGTAGCTATTTATGGAGCCTGGAGAAGAAGGCAATAAAACAAAACACGATGTGTCAGTTTACAACTGGGTCAGGACACGGAGATATAGGAAAGATATGGTGCAGTGCCATGAGTCCAAATCAAGTGAAATTAATCTTCAATCTAAACAATATCAGAGTTTTGAATTTTAATTTATTTAGACTTCAATCATTTACTGCCAGTTTTCAATAGAGACCAGAATTTCAGAGCCTTCTAGGAGTTTATATTAAAGTGTATCCTACAGTACTAAAGCACTAGTGACCACATATTAACTAGTGGCAATGGTGTAAGTAATGGCAAAATTCCAATATTCAACCAACTTGATTACACATGTGTTATAACAGTAGGGCAACATACTGGTCAAGAGGGGTTACATGTATACAACAGACACAACTACCTTAAAGATTTTAAAAGAAGTGTAGAAAACTTTACAACAATCTGTAGTGTTTTTGAAAGGCATTCTTTGTTGTCTTGTGTTCTTGAATCAAAAAAGTCTATTGTTCAGAACTAATCAACAACAGGGACATGTTACACAAAAGTATATATTACTTTTACTTGCATTTAACATTGCACACCATAATGAGACTCACAGTTCATATCATGTACTAATGTGTCATACTGTGAGGCATTTTAAATAAATCTGAGTATGTGATTGAGCATCATCACAAGTAGGTTGCTGTGGATCGAAAGGGCCAAAATTCAAGTTTACTGACAAACATTTAGTATACCTCTAACAAAAAACTTAATTAAAATTGGTGGAAATCATCACACAGAACTCATTTTATGCACAAGGCACTCAGAAAACATAAAAATATGTAAATAAGGGTGCATTATTAATTTACACAAGGGAAAGCACTCACGCTGCACAGGCTTTATTCTTACAATGATCTGAAAGTATGAAGGATTGTGTGTACCACAACCACCTTCCATTATGAAATATGGTAACTTCTTCTGTAGAAAAAGGCAGTTTTGCTCAAGGGCTCAGCAATGTATGGAATCTGAGGTTCTTATGGTGGTATCACAATTATAGTTTCTGAAACGCAGTGTCATGTAATACATGGAAAGATTCCAAAACACATGAAGTCACATCCCAGAAAACCATAACCACAGCAATGCAGTTTATTTACCGAGAAGTTTTCACACAGCTTAAATTTTCTCATTCAAAAACTTTATTCTTTGTTCATATATTAGTAATTTCATTCAGAGATACTGCTGATATTCTCCATAGGTTTTTCTTTCCTGGGGTGCTAAATTTTTCACTGGACAGAAAATTTGTTTATGGACCTGGGTGCTTGCAAATACTGTCATTAATTACCTTATTTCATCATAAGTATAGCAGTCTGTGGACTGCATAAATCACATACACTGACGATAATGACAAAACACATCTAACTTCAAATCTATGAATGACCTAAAAATATTAGAGAGAGTAAATT
>Ga0209628_10002959_pt1 | contig 11733 bp, 12 predicted proteins | sample TergutCu122P4_FD_187285 | JGI IMG/M metagenome (GOLD analysis project Ga0209628, IMG submission 187285) | Cubitermes ugandensis P4 segment gut microbial communities from Kakamega Forest, Kenya - Cu122 P4 (SPAdes) (version 2) | ecosystem: Host-associated > Arthropoda: Insects > Digestive system...
GCCCTTGTCGAGCACGACTTGCAGCGCGCCGATGCCGATCATCAGCAGCACGAGGCCCATGATGTCGATGGGCTGGCGCACGATGGTTGATTCGCGGTCGCGCAGCAGTTGCCAGGAGATGCCCGCCGCGAGGATGCCGATCGGCACGTTGATGTAGAAGATCCACGGCCAGGTGATGTTGTCGGTGATCCAGCCGCCCATGATGGGGCCCATGATGGGGGCGACGGTGACGGTCATCGACCAGAGCGCGAGGGCGATGGCCTTTTTTTCCAGCGGATAGTTGGAGAGCAGGAGGCTTTGCGAGAGCGGCATCATCGGTCCGGCGACGGCGCCTTGCAGGACGCGGAAGGCGATCAAGAGCGGCAGCGTCGGCGCCAGCCCGCACAGGAAAGAGGCCAGCGTGAAGAGCAGGGTTGAGGCGATGAACAGACGCACTTCGCCGATGCGTCTTGAGAGCCAGCCGGTGAGCGGCAGGGCGATGGCGTTGCTGACGGCGAAGGAGGTGATGACCCAGGTGCCCTGATTGGGGCTGACGGCCAGATCGCCCGAGATGGTGGGCAGCGCGACGTTGGCGATGGAGGTGTCGAGCACCTGCATGAAGGTGGCCAGGCCCAGGGCGACGGTAAGGAGGGCGAGATTGCCGCCGTGCATCGGCGGTCGCGCGGCGTCGCTCACTTGGCGGCGCCCCGGTTGGCGGCGATGATGCGCGCGATGCGGGGTTCGGCGTCTTTGGCGGCGTCCTCGAACACGGGCGTTTCAAAATGATTGCCGGCGGATTCGGTGGCGAGCGCCGGGCCGCTTTGTTCGAGGGTATTCACCGTCACTTTCATCGACAGGCCAACCATCAGCGGATGCGCGGCGATTTCCTTGTCATCGAGCGCGATTCTCACCGGCAGCCGCTGCACGATCTTGATCCAGTTGCCGGTGGCGTTTTGCGGCGGCAAGAGCGAGAACACGGCGCCCGTGCCGGGCGCAACGCCCGCCACCTTGCCGTGAAATACGATGCTGTTGCCATAGAGGTCGGATGTCAGTTCAACCGGCTGCCCGAGGCGCAGGCGCTTGAGCTGGTCTTCCTTGAAGTTGGCATCCACCCAAAGCTGGCTGAGCGGCACCAGCGCCATCAGCGGCGTGCCGACGGCGACTTGCTGGCCGACCTGAATGCTGCGCTTGGCGATATGACCATTGGCTGCCGCGCGAATCTGGCAGCGGCTGACGGCGACCATGGCTTCCCGCAACTGATCGGCGGCGGCCAGCACGGCGGGATGGTTTTCGATGGTTGTGCCTTTGACGGCGTTTTGCGCGCTCGACAGTTGCGCGCGCGCCAGTTGCAGATCGGCTTCGGCGCGGGTCATGGCGCTCTTGGCGTGTTCGGTTTCTTCGCGCGACACCATTTTCGCCGCCGCTGCGCCGGTGCGCCGTTGAAAATCGACTTGCGCCTGACGCAGGGTTTCTTCATTGAGGCGCACGGCGGCCTGACGTTCGGTGACGAGATCGAACGCCTGCGCCACCTGCCGCACCGTCGTGCCGAGCGCCGCTTCCGCCTTGGCGAGCGCGATGCGGGCATCCGTGTCGTCCAGACTCACCAGAAGCTGTCCCTGCGCGACGTAATCAGTGTCGTCGGCCCGCACGGCGACCACCGTGCCGGCAATGCGCGGCGTCACGCGAATCAGGTTGCCGGAGACATTGGCGTCGTCCGTCGTTTCATGATGCCGCCCATGCACAAACCACCAGACGCCATAAACGAGCGCGATGAGCATGAAAGCGGAGAACAGGAGGAGGAGGGTGCGCTTGCGGCGGTTTGGCTGGAGAATGGACGTGTCGGTATTCATCGAAGTATCGCTATCCGCGCGCGCCGGATAGCATGCGGCGGCGAGGTGGTGGATTGAGGGGGTGTTGAGTCATGCGGTTGCTGAATTTTTAAATTGTACCCCTGCCTGGCATCTTGGCGGATGAATACAAATCAAGCTTTCTCCTGCGTCATTTCCGTGAAATCATTAAAAGTCTGGCGCTGGCGGACGGCATGATCGGGCATCAGGCCGTCCGCCAGCGCCAGACTTTCGCATGGGGTGACTTGCCACTTTTCCCAAGAGGGCGTGAGCAGGTCCTAATGCTATAATTTTGCTAAGAAATTCGCGGATGGATTGTTGATGGATTGTTTTATGTCCATTCTGAGCGGGTACAGGCGCATATGACCCGCGAACCGCCGTCACCCCCTCGTTGGGAGGGAAGTGGAGGAAGGTTGGCAACACTCTGAGCGGACATAAGTCCGCGAACCACCGTCACCCCCTTCCTCGGGAAGGGGGCCGGGGGGAAGGTATACATTCACGCACACCCACCCACCATGCAACTCTACGCCCTCGGCCTCAATCACCATACCGCGCCGCTTGCCGTGCGCGAGCAGGTGGTGTTCGACCCGCTGCGCCTGCCGCAGGCGCTGGCCGAGCTGACGCGCGCCCGCGCAGTGCGCGAAGCGGCGATTCTGTCCACCTGCAACCGCACCGAACTGTATTACACCGCCGAAACGCCGGAGACGGCGGCGCAGTGGCTGGCTGAATATCATCAGCTTCAGCCGCAGAAAATTTCGCCTTATCTCTACACCCTGCCGAGCCGCGACGCCGTGCGCCATGTGTTCCGCGTTGCCAGCGGGCTTGATTCGATGGTGCTGGGCGAGCCGCAGATTCTCGGCCAGATGAAGCAGGCGGCGCGCGTGGCGGAGCATGCCGGCACGCTGGGCACTTTGCTGCACAAGCTGTTCCAGAAAACGTTTTCCGTGGCGAAGGAAGTGCGTTCGACCACCGCCATCGGCGCCAACATCGTCTCGATGGCGGCGGCGACGGTGCATCTGGCCGAGCGCATTTTTGAAAACATCGCCGATCAGAAAGTGCTGTTCATCGGCGCGGGCGAGATGATCGAATTGTGCGCCGCGCACTTCGCCGCCCGGCATCCCAAACGCATCGCCGTCGCCAACCGCACGCTGGAGCGCAGCGCGGCGCTGATCGGGCGCTTCGGCGGCGATACGATGCGGCTCGACGAGATCGGCGAACGATTGCCCGAATATGACATCGTTGTTTCCTGCACGGCCAGCCCCTTGCCGATCATCGGTTTGGGCATGGCCGAGCGCGCCATCAAGGCGCGCCGCCACCGCCCCGTGGTGATGGTGGACCTGGCCGTGCCGCGTGACATGGAGCCGGAAATCGCGCAACTGGACGATGTTTTTCTGTACACCGTGGACGATCTCGGCGCGATTGTCGAATCGGGCACGGAATCGCGCGAGCGGGCGGTGGTCGAGGCCGAGGCCATCATTACCTCGCGCGTCGACGGTTTTCTGCACTGGCTCGATTCACGCGAGGCGGTGCCCACCATCCGCGCCCTGCGCGATGCCGCCGAGCGCATGCGCCGGCATGAGGTGGAACACGCGATCAAGCTGCTGAACCGGGGCGAGGATCCGCAACGGGTGCTGGAGGCGCTCTCGCACGGGCTGACCAACAAGCTGATCCACGCTCCCACCGCGGCGCTCAATCAGGCCTATGGGCCGCATCGCGGCGATGTCTCCGATCTCATCGCCCGCATCTATCATCTGCATCCCGAAGAATAGCTGCTGTCGCGGCGGCCCGCGTTTGGCGCGGGGCGCCGCTGTTTCCAATTGTCATGAAAAAAAGCATCCGCGACAAACTCGAACACCTGAGCCGACGTCTTGCCGAACTCGATCTGCTGCTCGCCAGCGAAACGGCGACGCAGGATATGGACGCTTACCGCCGTCTCACGCGCGAACATGCCGAAGTGGCGCCGGTGGCGGGCCTGTATGCCGCCTATCGTCAATCTGAGGACAATATGCAGGCGGCGCAGGCGCTGCTGGCCGACGCGGAAATGAAGGCGCTGGCCGAGGAAGAAGTGACCGCCTGCCGTGATGAAATGGCGCGTCTGGCCGACGCATTGCAGCGGGCGCTGCTGCCGCGCGACCCGAACGACGAGCGCAACCTGTTTCTGGAAATTCGCGCCGGCACCGGCGGCGAAGAATCGGCCCTTTTCGCGGGCGATCTTTACCGCATGTACACCCGCTATGCCGAACGGCTACGCTGGAAAGTCGACGTCATCTCGCAGAATCCGTCCGACCTCGGCGGCTACAAGGAGGTCATCCTGCGCATCACCGGGCAGGGCGCGTATTCCAAACTGAAATTCGAGTCGGGCGGCCATCGCGTGCAGCGCGTGCCGGCCACCGAAGCGCAGGGCCGCATCCACACCTCGGCGTGCACCGTGGCCGTGCTGCCCGAGGCCGATGAAGTGGCTGACGTGGTGATCAATCCAACGGAAATCCGCATCGATACCTTTCGTGCCAGCGGCGCGGGCGGCCAGCACATCAACAAGACCGACTCCGCCGTGCGCATCACGCACTTGCCGACCGGCATCGTTGTCGAATGCCAGGACGACCGCTCGCAGCACAAAAACAAGGCGCAGGCGCTCTCGGTGCTGGCGGCGCGCATCAAAGACCGGCAAACGCGCGCGCAGCAGGCGCACATCGCCTCGACGCGCAAATCGCTGGTCGGCAGCGGCGACCGCTCCGAGCGCATCCGCACCTACAACTTCCCGCAAGGGCGCGTCACCGACCATCGCATCAATCTCACGCTGTACAAGATCGACGCCATCATGGACGGCGATCTCGACGAGCTGATCGCCGCGCTCTGCGCCGAGCATCAGGCGGAACAACTGGCGGCGCTTGGGGAATGACAGCCCGTCCCCCATCCCCATTCCACGGCTGGCTTTGCACAGCCAGCCGGCTTGGGCAGCGCAGTGCTCTGCGAACCCCAACAGCAAAAGTCTGGCGCTGCGGGACGGCCTTGCGCCCGCTCCGTAGTGTGGCGGGCGCTACGGCATGACGCCCGGCGATTTTTTGCCGTCCGTCACCATCGGCGAAACACTGGCGCGCACGCGCCTGATCGAGCCTGCCGACGCCAAGCGCCTGCTGCGCCATGTTCTCGATTGCTCCGCTGCCGAACTGGCGGCCCATCCCGAGCGCGTACTGACGCAAGATCAGTTGCTGCGATTTGCGGGGTGTGTTGGGCAACGCGCCGTGGGCGCGCCCATCGCTTACATCATCGGCGCGCGCGAATTCTACGGACGCGATTTTCGCGTCACGCCGGCGGTGCTGATTCCCCGGCCTGAAACGGAATTGCTGGTTGACACCGTGTTGCAGAAAACTGCGCGCGGCGCCACCCCGCGCATTCTCGACCTCGGCACGGGAAGCGGCTGCGTTGCCATCACCCTGGCGCTGGAACTCGGCGGCGCGGTGACGGCGGTTGATGCCTCTGCCGAGGCGCTTGTCGTGGCGCGCGATAACGCGCAGCGGCTCGGCGCGCCTGTGCAGTTTCTGGAAAGCGACTGGTTCGCGCAGGTCGACGGCGCGTTCGACTTCATCGTCGGCAACCCGCCTTATGTGGCGGAGGGCAGCCCGTATCTCACGCAAGGCGATTTGCGCTTCGAGCCGGCGGCGGCGCTCGCCTCCGGCAACGACGGCCTGACCGCCATCCGCCGCATCCTCACCGATGCCCGCCGTCATCTGGCGAGCGGCGGCTGGCTCTTTCTCGAACACGGCTACGATCAGGCCGAAGCAGTGGCGCGCCTCTTTGCCGACGCCGGTTTTTCCGCCATCGAACAACACCGCGATCTGGCCGGCATTATTCGCGTTAGCGGGGGGCGTTGAATCAGGGCCGTTACAGCTTCCCCGAAGGCAGCTTGATCGTCTCGCCTGCGGTCATGAACAGGCCGCGCCCGCGGTGGTGCAGGGTGCGCGGCGCGCGCTGCCGCGCATCGACCCATGCCTGCACCACTTGGGTATTCGCGGGCTGCGCCCGCTCAGAATGACTCCGTGCGCAATTTACAGGGTTTACCTGTCGAAAGGTAGAATGAAGTTCATCCCCACCCTGTCCAGCAACCATGCGCCGTCCGCCTGATGCCCGTACTCGTTTATTCCTCCGCGCCGGGCTGGCGCTTGTCTTTTGTTTGGGCGTGGCGGCGGCGCTGACGCCGATGGGTCGAGGGTATGCGGCTGCGGCGGTGTCGCGCGTTGTCGCCAGCGCGTCGGCAAGGGCTGTCGGCGCGACGCTGCGCGAGGGCGATTTGATTTTTCAGACGTCCCGTTCTTCGCAAAGCATTGCGATTCAACGCGCAACGGGTTCCCCCTGGAGTCATATGGGGATGATCGTTCTGCGCGAGAAAAAACCTTATGTGCTGGAAGCGGCGAAAACCGTGCGCGCGACGCCGCTGGCGGACTGGATCGCGCGCGGCGAAGGCGGCCATTTCATCGTCAAGCGCTTGCGCGATGCGGATACGCGCCTGACGCCCGCGGCGCTCGGCTTGATCGAACGCGAGGCGCGCGCTTTTCTTGGCCGCGAGTACGACACGGCTTTCGAGTGGTCGGACGATCGCCTGTATTGTTCGGAGCTGGTCTGGAAAATTTACCATCGCGCGCTGGGCATTGACATTGGCCAGTTGCAGCGCATCCGCGATTTCAATCTCGCCGATCCCGTTGTCGCGGCGGTGATGAAGCAACGCTACGGCGCTGCCGTGCCGCTTGACGAAACCGTCATCGCGCCCGCCGCGATGTTCGATTCGCCGTTGCTGACAATGATTGCGCAACGCTGACGGTTGGTGATGCTTTGATGACGAGACCTTCGTCCATAACCCTGCGCGGAGTATGGAATAGCGCCGGCAAGGTGGGCGCTTGCACTCGCCAGAAGCGGGCATTCCATGTTATGGTTGGCGTGCAGTGCTTCAGTCAGGGATTCCAATGCATAACGACAAACTCGATATCGCTCAGATACTCCGCAGGATTCCGCTTTTCCAAGCGCTCAGTCAGGAACAGATTGATCATCTCGCGTCACAAACGCGCGAGAAGCGTTTGCACAAGGGCGAGATGCTGTTTCAAAAAGGCGATCAGCCGCGCGGCTTTTACGCCATTGTGTATGGTCAGGTGAAGCTCGCCTTCCCCTCGGCGGCGGGTAACGAAAAGGTGGTCGAGATTCTCGGCCCGCAGCAAAGCTTCGGTGAGGCGGTGATGTTCATGGATTGCGTCTATCCGGTCTTTGCCGAATCGCTGGCCGATTCGCTGCTGCTGCATATTGCCCGTCAGGCTGTTTTCGAGATGCTCGAAACCGACGCGCTGTTCGCCCGCCGCATGCTGGCCGGTCTGGCCCTGCGCCTGCATAGCCTGATCCGCGATGTCGAATCGTATTCCTTGCGTTCGAGCGCCCAGCGCGTCATCGGCTTTCTGCTGCAACGCAGCGGCAATGAGGAGAGCGATGGGCGCGATATTGAAATTGATTTGCCGACCAGCAAGCAGGTCATCGCTTCCCGGCTCAATCTGACGCCGGAAACCCTCTCGCGCATTTTTCACGACCTCACCGTCGCCAAGCTGATTTCGGTGCACGGCAAGCACATCACGGTGCACAACGTGAGAAAACTGCGCGAATACGAACCTTGAGCGGCAGGGATCAGGAAGCAGAAAGTCTGGCGTCGCGGGACGGCCCCCGGTGTGAATTTACTGATCCCTGGCGCCGGATTCCTGACTCTTGACCGCCAGTTCGCGGCTAAAGCGGGCGTAGTTGCGCGCCGCCACGATCAGGTTCCACTCCAGCCAGACGCAGGAAGCAATCAGGGCCAGCCCGCCGGGATAGAGCAACACCGGCAGCGCGGTGGTGCCCAGCAACAGCAAAACCAGCGCCGCCAGATGCAGACGGAATTGCACCATCATGCGCGGCTCGGAGATCATCTGGCGCATGTTCGGCACCACCAGGCCTGGCTTGCCGATTTTTTGCAGATGCAGCCAGTTGAGGAAGGGCATGATTTTGTAGAGCATGCCGCTGATGACCGGCATGAACACCCCCACCAGCAGCAGCGCGCCGAGCAGAAACGGCAGGTGCGGATGATCCGCCACGTCGGCGCTCAACTGCCCCAGGATGACGGTCAGCGCGGCGGCGATCAGGCACACCATCGCCACGCGCCAGAACAGCAGCGTCGGCTCGGTGATTTTACGGCGGCGCTGTTTTTGCAGGCGCAGCGTGACCGCGGCAAAAATAATGGGCAGCAGCGCCGTGGCGCAGGCCAGTCCGGCTTGCACGCCGGCGGCCCGTTCCAGCGGCAGCCAGGTGAGCGACCAGGCCGCCAGCAGGAAGAACAGGATGACGGAAAAACTGCGCGTGAACCAGGCCGGATAGGGCGGCGTCAACTGGAACATCGGCACCACCAGATAGCCGACGCCGGCCACCAGCAGCAGGCACCAGCCCGCCAGTCCCCAGGCGGCATGGATATGGGTCAGCTCGATCAGCGGCAGCGTCAACTGCCAGCCGAACGTCGAGGCCAGCGTGGCGCCCAGGCTGATGGTGACGATCAGCCCGAAGACGGCGATGCGCAGGGCGATGATGGTCGGCCCCTGCGCCGGCGTGTGAAACAGGGCGATCAGGACGACGAGCGCGAAGGCGCCCAGTGACACTGTCATGAACGGCACGGCAATCTGGAACAGCAGCGCCCGCTCGCAGAGGAAGCCCGCCACCAGTAGCAGCGTGCCGATGGTGAGGCCGGCGTGGGTGAGGTGGGTGACGCGCCGCGGCTGCCAGATGTTGGCGCCCGCCGCCACCGGCAGCATTTGCAGCAGCGCGCCGCACATCGCTTGCAGCATGAAGCCGACCGTCAGAAAATGCGTCAGCGCCAGGGCCGACGAGGCCCAGCGCGAATCCAGCACCGCCGGCCCTTGCCAGAGCAGCAGAAGGCCCGCCGCGATGCCGAAGAGCGGCGCGGTGAGGAAGAAGCGAAAAGGCACCGAGATGGGCGGCGCCTGTTCAAAAGACAGGCTGGGCTGCATTTCAAGCTTTTTTGATGCGGATTTCGACTGTGCCGTCAGGCCGGGTCCGGGAGCGGTGAACGTAGCCGTTTTGTCCGAGGATGCCGTAGAGCGGATACGGCTCGCAGTAGAGCAGGAGCAGCAACTCCTCGCCGTCGGGAAGGGAATCCAGCGCGGTGAGCGTCAGTTCCATCGGCTCGGGCGGCATCAGCCCGCGCCCGTCGACCACCCGTTCTTCGGTCATGCTGATTGCATCAGCCGTTCAATCTCGCCGCGATGCGCGCCGCCAGGGCGCTATCCTGCCCCAGCGCCTGATCGCACATCGGATAGAGGATGTTTTCCTCTTTCATATTGTGCTGCTGCATCATGACGAGGATGGTTTCCGCCGCGCCGCCGAAGCCGTCGGCATCCTTATGCCGCAGGGCGACATCCATCTGCTGCAACAGGGAGCGCATCTGGGCGTGTTCGCCGCGCATCACCTGCGTTGGCCCGCTGGTCATGCCGGAGCGGTCTTCAAAAGCAGGAAACAGAATGTCTTCCTCGACGCCGAAATGCGCCAGCAACTGGTCGCGGAATTTTTCATAAAGCGTTGTGCAAGACGCCCAATCGCCTTTGCGGGCGGCTTCTTCCGCATCGGCAAAATTGTCGTCGCACAACTTGTGGTGAGTATGCAAGGCGCTGGTGATACCGCTCATTGTCGAGTCTCCTGATGATATTTTTCCGAGTCGGGATTCTCCTCGTTTGAGAGGAAAAGCAGCCTTGATAGTTGTCAACAGTTGTTAAGCCGCTCAAGCTTGAGGATACCATGCTTGATTTGCATCAATCGCTATCGCATTGCGCTTTCTTCTATAATGACGTTATTACCCATGGAGGCCCGTATGTTCAAGCACATTCTCGTTCCTACCGACGGTTCGACGCTGTCTACTGACGCGGTCAATAAAGTGATTGATTTCGCCCGCGAAACCAATGCCAAGATCACCTTCTTCTACGCCAGACCCGGCTATCCGGTCGCCTTCTACGGCGAGGGCGCGCTGATCGACCCCATCACGCCGGAAAAATTCGCCGAGATGGCGCAAAAGCAGACCGATGAAGTCCTCTCGCCCGCCCTGGCGCTGGCAACCCAGGCCGGCGTCGCCTGCGCTTCCGTTTCCTCCGACAGCGAAGCGCCCTATCAGGCGATCATCGAAGCCGCCATCAACAACGGCTGCGATCTCATCTTCATGGCCTCCCACGGCAGGCGCGGCCTGTCCGGTTTGCTGCTCGGTTCGGAAACGCAGAAAGTGCTCACCCACTCGAAGATCCCCGTGCTGGTCTATCGGTAATACGCAATATCAATTTTTCCCCGCTGCCCTTCCTGGGCAGCGGGGGAGGCTGCTCGCGGGCCGCAGATGACTTGGCCCGCCCGGAAAGGATAAGGAACACGAAATGCTCAACACCGCGCTCACCATCATTATTGACGAACACCGCTCAATGGCCGCGATCACGCACGGCCTGCGCTTTCTCGTGCATGAAATGCGCGAGAAAGGCATCGAGCCGGAGGGCAAACTGCTGTGGGCTATGCTCTACTACTTTGAAACCTTTCCGCAGAAACAGCACCACCCCAAGGAAGAAGCCTACCTGTTCCGCCGTCTCAAGATGCGCACGCGCGAAGCCGACGAAACCATCCTCAAACTGGAGGAACAGCATCGCACCGGCATCGAGCACATCAAGAATCTGGAAATGACCTTGGGGCGTTACCTGGCGGGCGCGCCGGGCGGGCGCGAAGATTTCATGGCCGCCTCGGAAACCCTGGCCGACGAGCTTGTCGTCCACATGGCGTTCGAAGAAAACGTCCTCCTCCCGCTGGCCAAGCAGCATCTTCAACCGGAAGACTGGACCGAGATCGCAAACGCGTTCGGAGAAAACGGCGATCCGCGTTTCAGCGCCGAGCAGGACCACGAATTCCGCGCCATGTTCTCGCGCATCGTCAACCTCGCCCCGCCGCCGATCGGTGTCGGGCGGTCCATCCCATCCGCCTGAACCCGTTGATGCGAAAGTCTGGCGTCACGGAACGGCCCATGCCGTCCTGTGGCGCCAGACTTTCACGCAAAACGTTGGGGTTCGCTGCGCACAGCCCAAACCATGACTGCCCCAAACAAAAAACCCGGCGCTTTGGCCGGGTTTTTTATTGCCCCTGATTTTCAGCAGGGGGTCGGGGGGAAGGCCCCCACTCGACTCTGAGCGGGCAAAGCCCGCGAACCACCGTTACCCCCTTCCGTGGGAAGGGGGCCGGGGGGAAGGCTCCCATTCGACTCTGAGCGGGCAAAGCCCGCGAACCACCGTCACCCCCTTCCGTGGGAAGGGGGCGGGGGGAAGGCTCCCACTCCGCTCACACCCTCAGCGCCACCAGCACCTCGTCAAGCATCTTCTTGGCATCGCCGAACAGCATGCGGTTGTTTTCCTTGTAGAAGAGCGGATTGTCCACGCCGGCATAGCCGGAGGCCATGCTGCGCTTCATGACGATGGAGGTTTTCGCCTTCCACACTTCCAGCACCGGCATGCCGGCGATGGGGCTGGCCGGATCGTCTTGCGCCGCCGGGTTCACGATATCGTTGGCGCCGATCACCATGGCGACGTCGGTATCGGGAAAGTCCTCATTGATCTCGTCCATTTCCAGCACGATGTCGTAAGGCACCTTGGCTTCCGCCAGCAGCACGTTCATGTGGCCGGGCATGCGGCCCGCCACCGGGTGGATGCCGAAGCGAACATTGACGCCCTTCTCGCGCAGATGCTTGGTGATTTCATACACAGTGTGCTGGGCTTGCGCCACCGCCATGCCGTAGCCCGGCACGATGATGACGTTCTTCGCTTCGCGCAGCAGTTCGGCGGTCTCGACGGCGCTCACCGCGACGACTTCGCCC
>Ga0209628_10002960_pt1 | contig 11729 bp, 7 predicted proteins | sample TergutCu122P4_FD_187285 | JGI IMG/M metagenome (GOLD analysis project Ga0209628, IMG submission 187285) | Cubitermes ugandensis P4 segment gut microbial communities from Kakamega Forest, Kenya - Cu122 P4 (SPAdes) (version 2) | ecosystem: Host-associated > Arthropoda: Insects > Digestive system >...
CTTTCATTTTTTCTTAGCACACGCAAAGCGTCCTCGAACTTGTTCCCCTTTTTGGCCCCGCCGGCAGCCACGCCCCCTTCGCCCATACCGCCGAGTGCTTTTTGAATTTCCTCGCGGATGATATTGCGCATCATTTCCTGATCGCCCATGGCCTGCATCCCCGGATCGACCGGCGGCGGAGCGGCACCCGGCGGGGCGGCCATCATCGGGTCGCCCGCCGGCATCCCGGCAACGCCCGGTTCCATCGGCGGCATTCCGGGCGGTGGGCCGGGTGGCATCCCGCCCATCATGGCCGGGTCCATTGGGGGAGCACCCGGTGGCATTGCACCTCCGGCATCCACAAACGCGGTTTTATTCCCTTGAGAAAGATTCGCCCACGCCGCCAGTTTCAAGAGTTTGGATTGATCAAAAACCTGTCCCATGATTGCTCCCAATGATTGATGTTGTTATCCCATCGACTGAACGCCGGAGAATCCGCGATTCTTGTTGCCGACCACCTGGGTGTAGCCCTGCGTATTGGCGAACGGACGGGACACGGCAGGATTCGCGGTCTCGCCGTCCCCGTTGCCAAGTGCGGAACCGGCCATCGACATCGGGATACCGACTGCCGCAAGCCCTGCGGCCTGGCGACCCAACGCCTGTCGCCCGGTGTTCGTTGCCAGGGCACGTCCCATGTTTTGGCCGAAATTCATGATGCGACCGGGAATCTGTTGTAGCCCTGTCGTTCCGGCGGGTGCCTTGTACGCCTGCATCCCCAAACGTTTCATGGCCTCGTTGCGTTCCCGGCCTGCCAGCATTTTGGCAACGCCCCAACTTCCCCCGTGACGTGCCAGACCGCTTTCCGCATATCGGGCCAGGGCACTTTGGGATGCCTTGGGCATGATCCGCGCCCCGAAATTTCGCAATGCCGCTTTTGCCCCGGCGTTTGTCAAACCACGCGCAGCAAACTGCAATCCCTTGCCGACGCCCGGAAGCAGACCGAAAGCACCGTCGCCCAACATGGCACCGGGGCTGAACGTGCTCTGCAAGAACCCTTTTTGGTTTTCGCCGGGCTTGTTACCCATGAGCCAGTCGATCCCGCTGCCCAGCACGTAGCCAAGACCACGCCCTGCCGTCCCGCCTGCCACACCGCCTGCCACGCCACCGCCGATCGTCCCGATGCCCGGCGCGGCGGCGGAACCCGCTACCGCGCCCGCCGTTGATCCCAAAACACTTCCCGCCATCCCGCCATAACCGGAAAGATTACCCGCCGCGTTCTGGTTGGTATCCCAGAGCCAGCCGTCGGAACCGATCATCGCCGCATCCTTTGGCATCCAATCGGGCCAGGCACGGACATCACAGCGGGACGGTTGTATTACATCGGCGGCAGCGAGTTTTTTCAGAAACTCCAGTTGCGTCGGGCTGTAAACGTTGTTCATGAGGAAGTGGCTAGTGGCTAGTGGTTAGTGGCTAGTATTCTGGGACTGAAAACCCAATGTCATTATATCCACAGCCTGTCACTTGCCCCCGGCAATCAAACAAACATCAAATCTTGCTCAATCTCGTCTTCCTCGTCGGCGGGATCAAACTCTTTGACCTTGGGAATCGAACGCATCATCATATCGTGCCTCACGCGACAGGCATGACAGGGCAAGGAACACAGGGCACCGCAGATCGGGCAACGGCCTTTGCGTTCTTCGGGAATATCCGTCAGGGCATTATCCATCCAGCCGAGCCGCGAGGTCGGCGGCAAGGTCGCTTCGTCATAGACCAGTTCGTTCGGGTCTTCGGGCATGGGTGCTTTTTCGTGATACCACGGACGGCCGAGGTACATTTCGGGGTGGAAACATTCGTCGGTATGTTCCAAAACGGTTGCGAGCGGAATTTTGATTTGCTCCGCGATCTGCTCGTTGGAATAGCCTTCGTTTCGCAAAAGCACAACCTGCTTTTCCACACGGAGCAGCCGGAGTTTCATCGGGGTTTGTGACCAGAGCGGGGTGAGAATGGAATACAAAAGGACAGGCGGACATTGCGACAACTGCGACAGTTCCGCAATCGTTTCTGTTCCGAGATGGTATCTTGCCCGGAGTTTTTTGACCTGGTTCGGTGACAGCAGCGACAGGATCAGCGAAAGCACGGCCTTTCTGTTGTTCGCGGCCCTGATCGCGGAACGACTGGCACGGGGAAAGGGTTGGGGTTGGGACGCTTGTTTTACATTGGAAGTTGGCATGGTGTTACATCTTTTAGGGTGTGAATGATGACTCTTGACCGGAATATTCCGGGAATCTCGTTGACAAATCATATCAACGCAACTATTCTGGGGCGTGAGGCATCTATCCCTGGCGGATGTGTCTTTATGTCTTTGGACTTCGGGTGTCTGGGTGCTGCAATCACACGGACGCCTTTTCTTTTGTCATCACGAATTTAACCCTTTCTTTTGCGGTAACGGCCTGCTGCTCAAAACGACCACCGGATCATCAATGGCCAGGTCGCCGCGACGGTACGCTTTTTCGGCATCCGCCCATGACACAAAGGTTCGCGGTTTCTGTTTTTGATCGGGCGGCAGTGACGCCAGGTACAAGCCGCCCGCGTTTTCCGAAATGATACGCGGCTGCGCCGATTTCAAGTCCGAGGATTGTATCAGACTCTTGCTGGGAAGTAAAATTTCAAACGCTTCTTTGACGGCTTCTGGGCTGGAGGGAATATGATAATTAACTTGATCACCATCGTAATCACCACCGATAGCCTTCATGATGAACGAATTTGTGTGAACCGAGTCCCCTGCCACCAGCCTCGGCTTGAACGCCATGATTCCCCATTTATGCAGAATTGGTGCCCGATCTACAATTACGGGACGTTCTTCCATTTCCTGGAGCAACGCTTCTTTGGCAATCGGACTGCGCGACTCAATGTACTTGGCAGCCTGCGACCAAGGAACACCGCGTTTCGTAAGCCGATGTACCAGGTGCGGCCTATAAGCTTCCCATGCTTTTTCTTCGGGAATGCCTACACTGTCCATGTCCAAATCAGGATTTGGAACAATGACAGCCCGTCCAACCATATCCGTCGGCGTACCGAGCAGGTTTCTCTGAACCATGCTGAACTTGGAAGAACCGACGCCGAAAACATGTTTGAGCAAGCCGCGTACCTGCCGTTGCACGAGTTTCGGATGTGTCGGCTCGGCCAGACCGGTCACTTGCTTGTAAGCGTCATACAGGCCGTACTCTTCCCTGGTTGTGTTCTTTGTGATATTGCGGAGTTCCTTGATTCCGTTGTTCGTATCGATCATCAACTTGTAGAGATAGTTGGCATCATCAATGAGCGGAACATTGCTGTCCCTCATTTCCGCGACAGGGCGGAACTTCGGAGGCAGAATCGGGATACTGGAAAGCATCCATTCCCTGGGATGAATACCGGTGGCCTCGCAGCCTTTCAGATACGCAAGGGCTCGCACGGCATGATCGCGTTCGGTCGCCCTGCCGTTTCGCATCCTGGCCCGGTAGCCGTTCATGGCGAGCGGCACACTGATGTCGTCGAGTGCCTTGCCGACTGCCTGGAACCCGGTGCCGTAGTTCTTGTACTCCATGTCCCCGGCCATAATCGCCTTGAGTTCCTTCTGCTTGAGGCCGAGCAGGGTACGGGCAGGTTCTTCCATGACGGGATTCAGGATTGGGACAATGGGCGTCATCTTACCCCAGCGTGTCCCGTCCATTCCAAAGATCGTCGGATCGAACAAGCCACCGGCAATCGGGTTTTTGTCCTTCTCCCAGCGCAGGGTTTCCCCGGATTGAACTTCGCGATCCCCGGCCAGTTGCTCCACGTCGCGATTGGTCAGAGCCATGATATTGAGTCGGCCTTCCGACGGCGAAACATGGATTCCTGACGCACGTAGCGAATTCTCGAATTTCTGATAGACCAGCGGAGTTTTCTTCATGACGGGGTTCGCCCCGGACATGTATTGCAGCCAGTAATCATCGTTTGCCTGGCCGCGATGATACTTGGCGTCCATGAATGTGTTATACGCGCCGTGAGCAACCAGTGCATTTAACGCCATGGGTGCCATGCGCTTGGAGCCATCTGTTCCGCCCCTGGCAGGCGACTCCGTGGCGTCATAGCCACCCAAGCCTCGTGCGGAACCTTTTGTCTCCGATGTATGGTGCAGTTTCATCAGCCACATACTGCCGTTGGCGATTCCTGACCCGTCACCGTTGTATATTTCCTTGCCCGTCTTGCGATCAATAATCGGCGAATCCGGTTCAATGCCGTGCCTGTCGAGTTCCTGATTCACAAACTCATACAAATCATCAATGTCGTCGAAGTCGGCCACGCGGTATGTCTTACCCGTCGCTTTTGCGATCTTGCCCAGTGCCAGTTCCGCCAGTTGCACAGGATTGCCGCGTGACACAGTAGCGGCAGGCGATAACACGACCTCAGCCACCATGCCGTCTTTTGTCATGGGCATTTCGTCGTCGGGCAGGATGCGCACAACGCCCTTGTTGCCGAAACGATTACTGTTACCACACCAAACTGGTTTACCATTCCTACGAACATAGAAAACTTCACTTGGTACAGTGATACAGTAAACAGGCTTTTCGTAATCCTCAACCCACTCTTCGATCTGTGTTGATTGCTTCTTTACATGACCGTGATTAACTGTCGGTGATAGTTTTGAATTAATAATCCTAACGTCATATATGTCTAAGCTTGTACACAATCTCCCCATTATCATCTGATATCCAGAGGATTCTTTTCTCTGAATATTTGCTGCTTTACCTATATGAAGACATAACCGTTGAACGTCATCTGCCAAATCTGGCGATACTGTTGTGTACATTATCGGACGTGTACCTATTGAATGGCCATCACCCCACATCAACCATCGAAATAATACTTTCAGCAATTCTTGACTGTAACTGAAAACATAATTCGGTAATCGCTTATTACGTGCTCCGCGTCCTACTACCTGTCGAAAATGCTCTAACAATTGCTTGGAGTATATTCGTACTTTTTTCTTGTGATCCGCTTCAACAAAACGGATTCCAGCAGACTTTAATGCAGTAATCAACTGTCCGCGATTGGGTTCCTTAATCTTGGTAATGTCAATTCCATAACTACCAGAAGGAGGATGATCGATAAGATTGCCATCACAAACATAAGCCCCCAGAAGCATTAGATAATCTCGAACAGGCATTTTGATTGCTGGTATAGTTCGCTGGCCATTTCCAAACTGACCGGCTCTCACAACCAGTTCAGGAATAACTATGTAATCAATTTCCTTTCCGTACCAGATTGCATCTTTCTTGTATGACACTCGCTTGCCGAATATTTTTTTTGCTTCAATAAGTTCAAACCCTGGCTGGTAACGACGTTGTACGTACATCTTATGCTCGTCCGTCACAAACAAATCAATCTGTTGACTTTGTATCTTATACATCCGTCCGCCATGTGGATAAGAATGCACGGCGATAGGATGTTCATATACAAGCTGATCGTTGTTCAAACAAGCCACTTTATCTTTGCATGTCACATTGGCGATCGATTTCCAACCTTCTGATGTTAGTACCTCGGTCATTTCGTCTACGCATAATTTATCCCCTTCTTGCATCTGCGATTCCGTCTTAACAAGAACCGCCGTGCCTTTGTCGGAATGAAACACGTCCGTTACAACACCGTCGTCATGGTGATCCCAGGTCAGCGTCGCGTCAGAGAACAGCTTACGTTTGCCCTTTTTCCTGCCGCCGTCATTGGCACGCGCAGCCAGGACGAGGGGATCGCCGGACTTCACCGTCTCACCGACCCGGATCACGCCATTGTCATCCATGCGGTCGAGTTGTTGCCGGTTGAACGTCGAAGGAAAAATTCCCATGAAAGCATGTTTGCCCTGCTTGTATTCCGGCGACCAGTCGATCCGGTTCTGGTACATGTGTTGCGAGGTCATGCGTTTCGCAAAGGATTCCGAAATCAACATCCCGTCCTCGAAGTTCAATCCCTTCCACGGTACCATAATCACATTGGCGTTCAGACCAAGAGCGATCTGTCCCTGATCGTCGGTCATGTTGCTCTTGGCAATGATGTCGCCTGGGTTGATGCGCTGGCCGATTGTGACCATTGGTGTGTTGTGGTCGTAGGTTTTTCTATTACTCACTTGGTAATGATTCAGATTCACCTTCCGCTTCGTCCCGTCCGCGTTTTCGATCAAAACATGGTGATCCGTTGCCTCAAGAACCGTCCCTGCCTGGTCTGCGAACACGGCCCCCGCGTCTTTGCCGAACTCCTGGTAGTAGCTGCGATCCGGCTGGCCCGGTATCCCGGATTGCACGAGCGGAGCTTCGCCGTGATTCAATGGAAGTGCTTGTGTCAACATCCGTGATCCCATCGCGACGCGGTTGCCCTGCGCTGCCGACTTGAACGGGATCAGATTGGCCAGAGGGGAAAACGCTCCCTCAAAGTTTGGAATCAGGTAATCCACTTCGTCTTTGCGAACCAGGTCTTCTTTGCCGTTTTGCATGACGGGAATGTAATCATCGGCGGCGGCACGGTTGTACTCCGAAGCGACAGCGACTGTGGCACGGAGTAAATCACGCGGCCTGAGCATTTTCTGTTCACCGTTACGGTCCAGTACCGGAGCGTACAGCCGCCGGTCGGAACCTTTCATGCACGCGGTGGCCAGATAGGTGTCAACACCGACACGCAGCGATTCCGGTGTTCGTGACGGGTCGATGTAAGCACGTTGGCTCGGATGTACGTTTCTGCTTTCATCGGGAACACTTTGTACCGAGGGCACTCCACCGGAACCGAGCTTCGTCAGTGCATACGCCTTATCGAATACATCCAGCCTATTGATCTCCTCAGAATTCGTCGCCAATCCGCTACTCAAAATCGCCCCGTCAATCTGCTTTGACAAAGCCCCGGCGGGCAGCTTTTCGATGTTTCCGCCGTATCTGTAGGTCAGATTGTTAAGCAGCATACGCCGGAACGAGCCGGAATCCTTCATCAGGCGTTCTTCAAACACGTCCTCGGGTCCGTAAACTTCCTGAAAGGCCAGATTGTCACGGTCATCGGACTCCGCTTCGCCGCGTGAAATTCCGATCAATTTCTTTGTGGCCTGAAGTAGCACATCCTTGTCGAGATGATCGTAGGACTGCCCCAGGGTCGCTTCCATGACTTCGGGGTTGAGCTTGATACGTTCGAGCGAGGTACGGATACCTTCCATCTTCTCACTGTCTGTCTTTGCCTCTTTCCTGCCGCGCGCCAGTTTTTCGTAAAGTTTCGAGATTTGGGAAGTTTGAAACTTTTTCTGATTGACCCGCCACAACTCCTCGCCCCAGGCGTCAATCATTTCTGCGTCGGTGGCACCCAGCGATTTGGCCAGTCCGTAAATCGGCGTTTTCGATCCCGAGACAATCACATTGAGTTGCCCAGTCTCCGCGTCCAGACCGTAATGATGAATCGCTCCGTCCCGCATGTCCGCATTGACATGGACCTCATGCTCGCCGTTTTCTTTGCGACGGGCATAAACACCGGCCAAGAGACGCGACTGGTTGCGTAACACGTATTTCGTGCCGTTGCGCAAAAATGTGCCGTTATCGAGCAAGTACGGCACTTTGGCAACGACGGTTTTACGTTGGGACTGCCAGCCTGTGTTCTTGTCGGTCAGCGTCCAGGTGCCGCGCAGTGTTTTTGAGATCGTGCCGTTTTCGAGTAGTGTGCGTTTGATCTCGTCCGGCGTCGGATCGTCCTGTTCCGCGTACTGCACATCGCCCAGCGAAAGAGTGTAACGCGGATTGTCAACAACGCTCAAGTTCGACGCCGCCTGTTGCACCCGGTCAAAGATCGCCCTGCGCGTCGCGGCCACGTCGCCGAAGGAACGATAAGACACGGGAGGCGTGGGAAGCGCAGGGTTCAGAGAAAGTACAGGGTGATTTTGCATCGGAGCATCAAACTCTGCGCTTTGATCTCTGCACTCTGTACTTGCTTGCGGTTCGTCGGTATCGCGAATGAGAAAAGGGTTCGACATGATTTCTACTGCGTATGAAATGGCGCATTCATCCGCCCGTTGAGTTGCCTTCGCGCAATGATGGCGGGATCGGTATTGTTTTTCACCAGTGCCATTGCGTCCGGCCTGGCTGCGGGCAGGGAGACAATACTGTGTGTGAGCGGTTTCGGACGAAACCGCCAGCCGAAACCTCGCCAGCCGCCTTTGGAACCCAGCCCGGCCAGTGGGTTCCAACTCCATTGCATTTCCGGATTCTCTTTGGGGTTGGCACTGAATACCCGATGCGTACCATGAATCGGGTTACCCATCGCGTCGTTCAATGGCCTGTGATCGCGGAAGCGTCGCATGAACCATTCCGATGGTTTCCAGTCGCCGCCGGGCAGATGGTTGTAATCCAGAACACGTCCGCCAAGTTCGCTTGCACCCAGTCCGACTCCCAGTGTCGTTGCCATCGGATTCTGTTTCGCGAATGTTCCCAGCGGCTTTATCGCGGTGCGGACGGCTCCCGGTGTTTTCCTGAGCAATCCCGGAGCGGAAGTGATTGCTCTTTTGGGGCCGTGATAAAACACGTTGCGGAGTATCCTGTCCAAGGTTCCGACCGGTATCCCCGCCGTCTTGGGTTCTTTTATGTCCTCTTTTTCCGGTGCGGGCGAGGCCGGGAAGGGACGCGGTTCGGGAACCAGCATCAGGTCTTCGTTACGCCGTTTGGCCAGTTGCAGGTGCCGAATCCGGTTCAATGCCGCAAGCCGGTGTTTCTGCCCGGCTTCCTGGTATCCGTTGTACGCGCCGGCCATGCCGCCCGAAACTGCGGCGGCTCCCAACGCGGCGAGATACCATTCCACGAGCGAGGCTTCCTTAATCGACGGGGCCACTTCCTCGCAGGCGTCAATAAACTCGTTCATTGCAGCACCGAGTTTGGAATGTTGCTCGGCGGCCAGAGCCGCTTCCAGTGATTCTTTTGCTTTCTTCTTTTTTCGGGCCAGCTTGTGTTTCGCCAGAGAATCGGTGATCGCATTGACCCCGGTGTAACCAGTACCAAGTCCCAGCATCGTCGTCGCGATGGCACCCGGCACAAACCACGGCACCGAAGGGATATTACCGGCATGTTCGCCGCGTATCGTCGCGGGCAGGTCCATCAGCTTCCTCTTTTCATCGCGCAGCCCGTCCACAACCCCGCCGACTCCGGGAATTTTTGACGCAAGTCCCGACGCATCATTCCAGACTCGCCGGAACGGACTCGCATCCCCCTGACCTTCCGTGTTTTGTGGTTCCGTCGCAAGACCCGCGACCGCCAGTCCGCCGCCGCCCAGGATTCCCAAGCCTTTGCCCCAATGATTTTTGACGATGGGCGGCAGGTGGATGGGTTTGAGTGCCTTCCAGCCATTGCCAACGGTGTTCCAGGGAAAGAACGCCCGCTTTTCCGCAGGGGTTTCGTCATACACGGGGACATGCAGCAAGGCTCTGGCTCTCTGTTCGTCGAGTAGCTTCCGTTCGTTTTTGCGACGGAGCGACATGGCCAGTGCCGCCGCGCCGCCGAAGCCCAGCGTCGTGACCCCAAGAAGTCCCAACGCCTTCGCCGCATCCCGCTGCACTTGAGTGCGCTGGAACGGTTCGATGGTTTTCTTCGCCGTATCGGAGAGCGCGGAACCGGCACGGGAAGCCAGGGAACCGATGGGGGTAAACGTGTTCAGGTTTGGCATCTTTGGAATCCTCGTTGTGTTCATTGCTGCGGGAACACCCGATAGGGCGCGTAATACTCCAAAAAAACGCGGCGTACCTTACAGCGTACTTTCTTCCCTTGCACGGTCTTGATCTTGTTCACCAGCACACGCTCAATATGAACAATCTGCATTCCGTACTTTGCGGCGTAATAGTCCATGATCCGCTCGTATTCCCGGCAGTCCTCGTCCCGATCCAGGTCGAGGACCGTTGCGTGAAAATTCAGTTGAATCGGGAGCCGTTCGATCTCTTCCGGCTGCAAAACCGGCGTGGCCGAACAGGCGATGGGGAACGGCGGATTCAATCCCCGCATGTACTCCAGGCCGGTCTTGTCCGCGATCAACTGCAAAGCTCGTGGCAAATCGTCAGGTTTGGGACGCATGGGAGAGGAAGGGGTGAGGGAGTAGGGGTGAGGGCAAAGTACAAAGCAAAAACACTCTGATCTCTGCTCTCTGCACTCTGCACTTTAAAACATTTTTCGTACCGATGGTTTGGCCTTGCGTTTCTTTTCCGCTTCTGCGTCCGTCAGCCTGCCGTGGACTTCATCCCGTGTCCGATTCAAGGCGGCAATTTCGTCGAGTGTCTTGATCTCATCGGGCGACGGCAAGCGGCCCACGGCGATATTTCGCGCGGCATTGCCCCCGATATTCCCGAGCGCGGCGGCTCCCAACCCGGCAACCGGGATACCAAGACCCAATCCCAAAACGCCCAGGGAACCGAGTGATTTCAAAATCGACAAAGGCGGACCGACAAGACCCGCCTCCTTGATCCCACCGGATCGGATGTGGGCGGTCGCCGTCTGAAACGCTCCGATCATCTGCTCTTCATCCAAGCCGGCGTCAATGCAGCTTTGGAGACAGGCGACTTTGATCCGATCCCGAAATGTCAATGTGTCCGGCATGTTGATGGCCTCGTGAAATCAAGCGGATGTCCCAACAGGTCCATGGCTTGATTGTATCAAAAGCGGTTTTCACACCTGGAAAATCACAGAGCGAATTGCACGTCGTGTAAGTCATCAGGCCACGTAAGCCACCACGACGGCACTTGCCGTCTCATGGGAAATCAGCGTTGCCTCGTTCCAGGCAGATGACGTTTCCTGCATGGCGTCCAACGCCGCGATCACCGATTCCCGCTGCGTTGTGTCCCGGAACAAACCGCCGAAAAAGAACTGATACACCGGATTGTCCGGCGATACGGTTTCATTCCCGGTTTCGCCGATCCATTCCTTCCGCATCCGTTCCACTTCGGGAAGCACGTAATGCAGCAGCCGCATGTTCCATTCCTGTTCCGACATGGCAACGGGATTTTTCTGTTCATCGACACCGATCAATTCCCGGGCTTTTTCGATCAGTGAGACACGGCGCAATTGCGGGTTCTTCATTTCCGGCACCGGCACAATGGACTGGATCGAATGACAGAGGAAACTCATACGGACATGGTCCAAGGCGGTATAAACCACCTGGACGCCTCCATGCAATCCCGGCAGGATGTTGTCAATCGACAGGGCATACATCGAATACTGCTGCGGCACCTGGACCGGAGCGGTATCCCGTGTTTCTTCGGGCGCGAGTGCGGAAATCGGGGCAAGCTCAGGGTCCGCTTGAGGATCACACGCAGGGTCAGGAATCGGATCCAAGACAGGATCGGGGGCGGGTTCGGTCCATTCTTCGGGTTTGTGGGAAATCACACCGGCGGACTCGTCGGACGGCGTTTCTTCGCCCGTGTTTTCATCCATCGGCAGCACTTCCGGTATCACCTCAGCGGGAGGTTCGATAGCCGGCTCAGGTAAAGATTGTTTCTTTTTCTGTTGTTTCAGGGCGTCACCCAATATTCCACGGTCAGACATACTGTTCCTTTCACGGTTTGCAAATTTTTCTGTGTCAATCCGGCCCAGCAGCCGGAACATATCAACGTTCCGGCAATATTGCAGAAACTCCGTGACGTGTCAAATTTGAAGCAACTCCCGCAGGGGATCGGCGTAACGCAGGATGCAATAATCGCTCACTGCCGAATGATCGCGTTCCTTGAACGTGTT
>Ga0209628_10002961_pt1 | contig 11728 bp, 6 predicted proteins | sample TergutCu122P4_FD_187285 | JGI IMG/M metagenome (GOLD analysis project Ga0209628, IMG submission 187285) | Cubitermes ugandensis P4 segment gut microbial communities from Kakamega Forest, Kenya - Cu122 P4 (SPAdes) (version 2) | ecosystem: Host-associated > Arthropoda: Insects > Digestive system >...
CTTTCTTTAATGTCGGCGTTAGATAGGGGTGGGTGGTCAGGGCCACGTCCCGGCCGCTTTGCCCTTTGGGAGAGAGTAACGTTATATCTTCACTTACCTTCACTATAGGTATGTCCCCTTTTTCCCAGGAACGTGACATCTTTATGGAACTTCAGTACAGCCATGTTCCCGTCTTCTCCTAGTAACGTGACATCCTTACATACCTTCAGTGTACCCATGCCCCCTTTGTCCTAGTGACGTAACATCCTTAGGTAAGTTCATTACAGCCATGTCCCCCTTTTCCCCTAGTAAAGTGACATCTTTACGTACCTTCAGTATAGACATGCCCCTTTTCTCCTAGTAACGTGACATCTTTACGTAACTTCAGTATAGCCATGTCCCCCTTTTCTCACAGCAACGTGACATCTTTACGTAACTTCAGTATAGCCATGTCCCCCTTTTCTCACAGTAACGTGACATCTTTACGTACCTTCAGTATAGACATGCCCCCTTTCTCCTAGCAACGTGACATCTTTACTTAACTTCAGTATAGCCATGTTTCCCTTTTCTCACAGTAACGTGACATCTTTACGTACCTTCAGTATAGACATGCCCCTTTATCCTAGTAACGTGACATCTTTACGCAACTTCAGTATAGCCATGTCCCCTGTTCTCACAGTAACGTGACATCTTTACGTACCTTCAGTATAGACATGCCCCTTTATCCTAGTAACGTGACATCTTTACGCAACTTCAGTATAGCCATATCCCCTGTTCTCACAGTAACGTGACATCTTTACGTACCTTCAGTATAGACATGTCCCCCTTTCCCCTAGTAACGTGACATCTTTACGTAACTTCAGTGTACCCATGTCCCCCTTTTCTCACAATAACCTGACATCTTCACGTACGTTCAGTATAGATATGTCCCACTTTCTCCTAGTAAAATTACACCTTTAGGAAGCCTCATTATAGCCATGTCACCCCTTTCTCCTAGTAACGAGTACTTTTAAGTACCTTCAGTACAGCCATATCTTCCTTTTCCACTATTAACGTGACATGTTTACGTACCTTCGGTATAACCATGTCCCTCATTTTCCCCAGTAACGTGAAATCTTTACGTACCTTCAGTATAGCCATATCCCCCCACTTCCTCACTAATGTTACAACATTTAAATTTTCTGAACTTCGACTCTTGTCCCTGAGGTACCCAGTTCGAACAGCAACCGCCATGCAGACTATTCGGAGTGAGGATTTGCGTGAATGTCTTACAGTCCCTCCACTCAAGTGCAGAGACAGTATCTTAAGGCTTTCAGCTGCTCTCCGCAAAGGCCGTCTATACACTCATGAGACATTCCTGCTACTAATTGCTGTTGAGAGTAGGAGTCGACACCAGGACCATGGTGTGTGTGGAAGTTTTAAGTCTACGAAAAATCCAGTGAGCCCATAGAGAATGGAAACCGCATCCTTCCGGCTTGAAAACAATGCCTCATTTTCCCAAACAGAATCTAACTTCACGGACCCTCATTCAATCCCAATATAATGCTCAACGTTGCACTTGCACGCACCGTCATTGCACTGCACTGTCAATTTCATTTTGTGACATATAAAGCCATAAACTGCCTTAAGTATTCAGTTTGTCATTTAAACAGCTGGCTGCACAAAACAAGGTGATTAGTGAATTTTGAACTGCAGGAAATGAGGATGGAGAAGGTCTAACCTGATGTACTGTAAGAGTATGTTCGCAGAGGGTCTTAAGGGAACCCTGAAAATTGTAAGGTGGCCTCTGCTTGGGGCTGACAGCCTTACCATATTCACGAACCGATTGTCTTGTAATGTGGCAGGCTCAACGTCCTGGAAACTTCACAGTCTGTGCAGGTCTGTACTGGGATTGCTATACCTTTACATTCACCAGTCCAACTAAAGACGTAACGTAACACCACACACAGGAATAGTCCATGCTAAATGTTCCTTTTTCATCTACACAAAAAACAAAATCATTCCTCTTCCCTCGTAAAATCTCTGCTTTCTGCTGTGTGTATCAGAACCCACCAGGCGACCCAACGAAGTCAAATGAACCCAGTCAAGACACATAACAATATTTCTGTAACATAAACGTTAAGCATTCGAGAAGAATAAGATGGGTGGGTCATGTGGAGCGTATGGGGAAGAGAGAAGGTTGCACAGGTTTCTGGTGGAAAACCGGAGGGAAAGAGACCATTGGGGAGACACAGACGCAGATGGGACGACAATATTAAGATGGATCTTCAGGAAGTGGGAGGGGATTGTGAGAACTGGATGGAGTTGGCTCAGGGTAGGGACAGGTGGCGGGCTCTTTTGAGTATGATGATAAACCATCGGGTTCCAAAAATGAGGGGAATTTCTTGACTAGCTGCACAACCAGTTGGCTTCTCAAGAAGGAGTCTGCTCCATGGAGTAAGTAAGTAAATAATTAATTAAGTAAGTAAGTAAACATTAAGCAGTAGAGTATCATTTTGCAGTTTATCAGCTTCAATGCCGACCCAGACCCACATGGTACTCTGCCTTTATGTCGTGTCTTTCTTAGCCCAGCCACGCAAATAACTGGACAGCACATCCAATAAGCCACGACTGATTTCTACCAAAACATTGACAGTTTATTGTTTAAAAGTTATACAATCATCGAAACTGAGTACTGAGATACTGATCAAGTTGAAAAATGATACACAAAGCTCATTCCCTCTATTTTATATTCTCGACCATTTCCAGTTCTCCCCCGTTTTCTCTTCCCTTCAGGATCCCCAACTAAACATTTCATGTATTTCTCATCACCACTCTCGCTATCTGCAATATTGGACATGAACTGTACCTTCACAATCTGATAGCCCATTTAACTGCAGACAGTGACCAAGAGAGATTGCAGTGCTGTTGAATATCTGTCAGCTACAGGTAATGTAACTGACGGTTATTACAGCCTGTCATATAAATAACTAACTAAATCTAAGAAGCGGTCCTCCCATGAAATCTAAAAGTACTTTAGCTAGGCAATAATTACTCACACATTTTTAAAAACACAACGTTCATGACAGCTTTCACAACAGCCAGCCAACTGCCCCTATTCTGGAACGCGTCAAATCAGTCCATGCCGCCGCAAATGATTTCTTGCACATTATTTCTGATAATATCCTCCCCAATTACTTTGGGTTTTGGAAGTTGTCACTTTATTTTAAATTCCCACGCCAAAACCTCATATGCACCTATACATTCCCCCAAACGTGCAACATTCCAACCCATCTCACCTTCTGTGTCTGTTCACCCCTGTAAAATTTACTAATTAGTCAATAATATTCACGAAGCCCCAAAACGTGAAATTTTCGTCCAGTCTCAACTTACCTCTTTCTTCTTACACAGAATTGTCTTAACCCAGCACTTGAACAACCTAAGCCTATATATTTCCCTTAATGTGCAAGACCAATTTTCAAACCCGTAAGAAACGATAGGCAAAATTATAGTTCTGTACATTTTAATCTTTAAATTTTTGGATAGCAAAATGTAAGACACCAAAAACTAGCAGAAATTCCCGCTCTTAAATTTTTCATTAACGCAATTTGGATCAGCTGCTGATATTTCCATATAGATCAAATGCAATACAGTTTCAAAGAATGTATTACCCAACTTTATGTTGTGAATTTGTCTTAATGCTGATCTCTAGATATGATCGTGACTTAGTTTTCTCAATATTTATTTCTAGACCAATCTCCTTACTAGCAACTGATAAAGTTTCTGTGTTTTTCCTTTTAGCATGCAGGTTACTAATATAATCAGTGTAGACCGGGAGCTGATGTACTCTTCAATTTTAACCCCTCTTGATTTTTTATGAGGGTCGAGCGATGGCGTAGTGGTTAAGGCTCTACGCTGCAAGCCGGCAGGGCGCAGGTTCGATCCCCGAAGGTGTCATTGAAATTTTTCAGTGACATAATCCCTCCGGTCCCACTACGACTCTGGGTTCGTCTCAGCCTCTAACAGAAATGAGTACCAGGTGTATTTCCTGGAGGTAAAAGCGGTCGGCGCATAAGGCTGAAAATCTGACCGCCATCCTGTGCCGTTGTATGAAATCTGGGAACCTTTAATTCCTGGAACACTCTGGGCCACTGATAGCATGTAATGGGCCTACTTTACCTTTGCCTTGTTTTTTATGAAAGTTCGTACTGTCACATTCTCAAGCAAATATGAAAGCAGTGGTAAAGAGTCGCCCCCTTTTCAGTTCAATTTGATTGGGAATGTATTAACTTAGGTTTGTCCATCCGGACTGCACTAAACATTTCAATCACACAACTCTTTATCAACCTGACAAATTTTATGGAAATTAACGGCTTTATGACAACATTACACAACGCCCATCATAAATAAACAGCCTGTACACTTTATTGCAGACTATAAATAGTTGATGTCCCATTTCTTCTTAAGTATTTGGGTAACAGACATAATATGATCAGCAGGTTATTTGTTACGTCCAATTCCACACTGATTATTCACAGTAATTTCGTCTATTTGTGGAGTAAGACTTGAGAGAAAAAATGTTTGATACAATTAAAAATTCAGTAGATATCATTAATAAGTCAAACACAAATTGTTACTTTCAAATAGTTTTTCCAATATTTTATACATACTCTAATAAACTGCTACATGTTTCGGCCAAAAATCGAAATCGTCACGACTCAAAATGGCAACCTTACGTTTAACAGATCCAAGCATAAAAATTTTCAGAATCTTTATATTGATCCAGGTTCCATTCTATATATTAGACAAATATAATACGTTCGTTGTTGGTGTGAATTTTATGCAGTAAATACAGGTAAATGGAGATGGTTCAGAGAGGCTTTATTTCTTAATGGAAACAACGGATACACTACTACTACTACTACTACTACTACTACTACTACTAATGCCGACGCCGCCGCTGCTGATGATACTTATATGTTTATAGAGGATACAGCAAGGCGAATATGTTGTATAAAGTCATTAAACAGGCAACTAACGTTTAACGAAACATTGATTCGCGTTTGTACAACCATTGTTGTAGTGACGGCCAGCAATTATTATTTATTACGAGTGTGTGTTTGTATCCTTACGTATCCAGAATGCAATGTGCTTGCACCATGTCGGCATAGGTGGCCAGACCGGTTCTGCAGTATTTTTTAATATTATTCCTCACACGATACGATTTGAGATAACATTTACTGAATATAAAATGTGTGTTTTGCCTTTCTCTACCAGTTTTTTGTCTGAATATTTCTGACTGTAAGAAGAATGGAGCGAGACAAATCAAAAACGTATTTTGGAATTAATGTAAAGTGTCGTTATTTTGTTAGATTTTAATTTAAGCTTCAAATATTTGATAGATTTTAGAACAATAATCAAATATGAAATAACATGAAAATCCTTACAGTGAGATCCAAGTGTGTCCGTGCGGACAGACAGTTGGACGGAGAGCCGGATATATCAAAGCAATAGTCACTTCCGGCAATTTTGCAAACGCGCCGAAAATATAAAAGAATTTCCGATTTATGTTAAAAATACTTAAATGTTATTTTATTGCAGAGACTAAACAGAATATAACAGTGGATGGGAACATCATATAGAGTGGCAGTTCATACTGACGTTTATGTAACAGAATTATAAATTGTACCGTTACTTTGATAAAATTTCACTTGACGTGAGATAGTGCCAACTGCAGTAGAGACCACGTGAATTTTATTTGCTGGCGCGGAGTGAAGATACGATGTGACACGGGGAGAACCCAGGCGCATGCACCAAAAGTGTGTTATGTGCGTTTCAGAAACCACTACAGTGATGGAACCTATAGTTTTGAGATTCTAAAATCTCTTTCACACACAAACACAAGCAAAAACACACACACACCTTCGGTAGGAATCCTCTGACCCAGTGCTCCTCCCGTCTACAGGCCGCTACCAGCATAAAACAAAACAACCTCAAGACCGTAACACGGATGCCATCAGCGATATTCCTAAAAGGAATCCCAGCACTGGAGGAGCTGCAACTTACGCCTTAGACCACACAGCTAATGGGATGGGATGTATACATGTATTGCATTTGGAACGATTGTTAGACAGGAATTGTGGGATATGGACTGAGGGGAACTGCTTATTGTATGGCGATAATGCACTGAGATATATGGATTGAATATATTTGTGTATGTACTTATGTATTTATATATATCTTTATATCTATGTACGAACGTATGTATGCACGTAGGTTCATACATATGTATGTATATATGCATGTACGTACGTAAGTAAGTATGCATATAGATATATATGTACGTAGTATTTATGTATGCATATTTACATCTATGTACGTACGTATGTATGCATGCATGTAGTACGAATATAAGTACATATGTGTGTATGTATGTACGTATGTATATATATTTGTATGTAGGTATGTATGTACGTATGTATACGTGTTTTATGTGCGTCCTTATGTATGTATGTATGAATATATACAGATAATTAAGTAAGAATGTATGGGTTGTATATGTATGTTATATATGCAAACAAAACTCTTTATAACACAAACTGCACACACCACTCACACATACCGCACTGCAGTAAAAGTCAAGTTCGCTCAAATGAAACTGTTCAGGATTTAAAGGGAGGATAAATTAATATTAATAACCACGGGATTTAGCAGATTTACGAATAACTATAGTGTAACTGACTGACCGATTGACTGAATGCTGTTTTGTACTTGAATAAATACAAATTCGGTTTAGATTCCTTTTATCAACTGCTATAGTTTTATCCTAACCGGTTTGTTATAAGAATAAAAATATAGTATACAAAAAGAAATAAATTATTATAAGCAATCAGGCATTTTTATCATTGTGCCATTGTGTGTACACTGTGTGCAGTTAGCTGCAGCATCTGGACAGTTATGTCGGTCGACGGATTGCTCTACATGTTTGAAGTTACAAACAAGAAGGAAGAAAAAAGTTTGCAGAAAGAACAGCCACAGAGACGAAGTATTTGCCACGTTATTTCGCCAGTAAGCATTTCATACATTTCTGTGCGTCATTCTGTTCAAAAGTTAAGATAAGCCTGCCCCCACTGCAGAATTTTCAATCCCGCCAACGCCTTCAGCACACGCAACTGAATGCACCCACACAGCAGCCGCAGCAGACAAACTGCACTTGGCTTCTGCAACGTGAATAATTAAAATGTGTGGCAGTTTGATGGAGACAGAAGATCATCACAGTTCGTCGAGAGCAACTGTGGTAACGGACCGCTGTGTGTTGCTGAATTGGTTCATTGACTGTTGTATACACTGAGACCGGAACTGTGCATGATAACAAGGTATTTGTATATATATCCATTTATATTTAATTCATCAGTACGAAATATAGAACAGTCTGTACGGGGTAAAGGCGGGGCTTGGACAATTATTTAGTCAGGAGAAAACTGAAACACTGTGTTGGTTATATAAAAAATATGGGCAATTAGCGAGAAACTGTAGGCTAAGGAATGTTGGGCTTATCAGGCCATAACATGATGATGGTATACCTTCACACAGTGCACGGGACACACGCCTCATTGGCCACAATATGCAGCCATAACACTAATAACGTCCTTACGGCCTCTACGTACCTACTTTTAGCCAAGTGTGTAATTTCCCGCTAAGTACTGATTGTGGCTTCCTGATGATGGTTTCCTCGTAAACCGATACATGTTGGAGAAGTTTTACTTATTTTAAAAATGTTTTAATAACTCTACTTTTTTAACGTTGTGTGCGTCAGTTGGATATTAAAGTGCTGAATGTTATTGATGCACGGTGTAACAGTGAAGGTAATAAAAGAGGTGTTTTGATTTTCTCGACAACGTTCGAAATATTTCTCATCCTAAGAAGAATTCAACCAGATATCATCACAAATTTCTTATTATAAAGTAGTTTTTATTCTTGTCAGATTTTTAAAAAGTTATATTGTCCCGACAGATGGTACAGAAATAACCAAATATTAATTTCTATGAAAATTCTTCCTGTGGGAGCAAAGTTACTCCATGCGGACAGACAAACAGACAGAAATCAAAAACTCAGTAGACGTCCTTCGCAGTTTTTCCGAAGCACCTAACAATACGACACTACTAACTGTATCATACTCCCTCTTGCAGTCTGTACATACAGTAATTCACGCACTCCCCTTTCTTGTTACAATTATTCCTCCACTATTTGACGAAAGCAGAACATGTGGTTCATCGTGATCGGTTATGTCCAAGTGCACACTGAAAATTTTGAATTATCTCCTCCATGTTTGCAGTCCATCAGTACAGAATATCGATAGTATTGTTATCTAGGCATATAATATGGGTGATATGTCTCAATATTTAGTGTATTTTCTCTTATTATATTTATGATAATTTAGCAAACACTCAAGATTTCGACACTCATTTTATCCTCCTCGCAAGTGTTTGAGTTATCAAGTCCCAAAATAATTGGAAGTTATCAATTACACCAGCCTTCCATAACTAAACAATCCGCCATGCCCTTCCCATACAATACGCGTTGGACCAATCCACACTTTTCTATGCGTTATAGTTTGAAACTCTGTAGGTAAGCATTAACCAAGGACGGCTTTAAATATCCCTGCACGTTGATTACGGACCTAATTTATAGACCTCAAGTTGCAGGTAAATATAAGGGTTTGTCGTCTTTGCTTTAACAATACAATCTCCACTGTTTGTTGTGAACACTTATAATAGCAATTCACAAATATTCCATATGCCAGCAGCAAAACTGTATATGAAGCCTTAACAATACAGTAAATTACTTTCTTTGGTGTTTATTGGCTACTGTTGAAGACATTTACCGTGTTGTGTGTCGGGGTGAGCTGTCTGCGACTAACCTAGGTAGTGTGGACAAACTTGTGTGTGAATATCTGAATGTCATGTTGTGTAAAGCAAAATAAATTGCATTAGTTAATTAAATGTTTCATAACCTTCATGTAAATTCTCTTCAATTTAAATCCATTTCTTTCTTGTGCTATATCACTTTTCTCCAACAAAATTTTAAATATTTCTGCACTTTATAATGTCCTAGAATTTATATTCATACTGGAGATATATAACAAGGTATTTTGGGTACTCAGAAAATAATTCCTTTGCTGGGTACAGAAAAGGTTTTCATTCTTGGATCAGCTGGGGCCAGTAAGTGTAGTTCAAATGTGTCAACATTCTGTTCTTTACCTTTTAGGCAATGTGAGTGTTTTGGAGTCTGGATTGTAATTTACGTCCTATTAACGAACTCAAGATTTACACAAAATCTTAAACTGTTAACACCTTGTGTTTCTGCTCAATAGAATTCCTGTAATGTTTATGTGTTCCTTAATGTTCGGAGTCGCCCCGATTTACCCTAAATGAAAACTTAAAATATTAATTTACAAGAAAATACGTGGTATCGAAAAGCAGCGTCTGCCTTCAGAATGTAACGGCGAAACACCTGTTCAAAACTCCCTGCCTTCTAGGGAATTCTATATTCTATTATCACTCTAAAAGATTGCGAGAGAACTTCTTGCGCAACTGGACTGTACTACGAATGCCTTCTTAATATTCTTTCTAACACAATTTTCCCTTCTATGCCAGCTATCCAACGTGATCTACTTGCAACACGTGCTGTAAAACTATTTGGCTTATGCAGTATGTTGCAAATCCCCCGAAATCGCAGCCTGCCATGCCAATGCGATCTCCCATGTGACTTCGACCTTAACACTGTTTCATACCCATGGTATTTGGTGAGTATAATACAAAGTTGTTCCACCCATTATATCAGGGTAATTTTAGTTAGAAACTTTTAAAAACTTATTCGATTAATTTCGTTTCACGCTTACCAAACTGTTGGTATTTGCTACCCTCAGCTGAATGAATAGATACAGAACAGAATATCAGCAATAAGTAAATAAATAGTAAATATATGTATTGAATGCAAAATTCTTCAGTTATTTGAATTTTATAATAGCAAATTTCATGAATTACGGAACTAATTTTTATTGGACATTTAATAACAGAATCTGAATTCGTATGATTTTCAAGAATTTGGTCAAGATGGTTCAGAAAATTCAGAAATCCCACAAAACTATTTTGTTTAATATTTTGCACTCCCAATCATGGCGGCGGAAGGGAAGTTCTTGATTAGCTAAATAACACACATCTTCCATAAACCCACACAATATAAATCTGTTCTTCACATTTTTCGTTACGCCTGGTGACGTCGGTTCTGTATTCAGCGTCGAGGAGCAGGTCAACAATTTATTGTTTTTCACATATTTTTAACCGTATATAGCAGTGCACAAGGGTTTGTGGTTTTGAGCGTTTTTGTTGGACACTTGACAGTGGATTTCAATCCGAAAAGCACTGTTTATTGTGTGCTGCATGATCGATAAAAACTAAAGAATGACACTGTTATATATCCTGCTAACTAGTAAACATTTTCATTTAAGAGATAAGAAATGTATTTTACGTTGCGCTGTCTTAGATTTATGATGAGTTGCCAAATTGAGTAATGGTGCAGTAGGTGACATTTATTTACTATTCTTTACTTATCGTGTAGCAAATGCATTATCTAATAGATCTTTAATAACAATATTTTCGAACATTTAATCGGTCTTAAAACACTGCAGAATGATGAAGGCAGACAGCACAGTGTCTGAATATGAGTGTGATATAAATACAGTACGGAATATTGATAAGATAACAACACGATAAACCTTCGTGGGCGACACTCTTTAACGTCTTACAACCAACACAAAACCTGTCTTGCTGTTATTTGAGATATAGCAAAATTTCTTTCATTGTCTATAGCAGTCTCCCCTCACCCCACACAGTTGCGTCACCAATAAAAGTAACACGTAGCTACGTGCTCTCAAAATCCCCCACAGCTATCTACTCAAGTGCAGGTACACCGGAGTCCAACTGAAACATTACAGAACGACATGAAGATAACAGCTTACCGGTGTAATTAGTTCATTCATTATTGGACAAATATTCGTTTTGAATTTACATATTATGTGCGCCGCACACGTAGCAATCTTGGGGAAGACACCTTTATTTTTTGGTTTCTAACTTCTTTTATCCATATTCCCTCTTTACTTGTTTTCTTTTGTTTCTACCTTTAGCTGCTTAATTTATTTTCTTTTTCTTTATAAAACTCGTCACCTTGTTTCTCATATTTGTTATATCTGTGTGTATAACTACCAGTACCGATTCAATTTCGGATAGCATCGCTCCATTTTTTAGCATGGTCTTAGGTTGGAATTAATTCTTTACTAAACCGTCGCTTGCTGTTATAATATACGGTTTATTGCACACGTTTACCGGTGTGGATTTCAGTTTACAAATTTTTCTCGCAGCTGGCGCTTCTATTGGGTGGCTCCACGCATCTGTGTTTTAAGTTCTTGATTGGAACCAAGTCATCGTTGTAGTTTCCTTTTCCCTCAGCAGATGGCGAAATATTCGGCGTAGCCACCGACTTAGCTGTGGTAGAGTACCGGTTACTTGCCAGTAGATATCTGCTACTTTCATTAACTTTCTGCCTTCTGTGGTTTTATTTGATTATCTTTCAAAAAAAGTACAATTTTTCTCCTCACAAAATCAGTTACAAGCTATTTATGCCCTAGTTTAATATCTTAAGTATCTGCTTCATGCCACGAAAGAAACAATAAATTAAAGAACCTTTCATTTAGCTCACAGCACTCACTCAA
>Ga0209628_10002962_pt1 | contig 11728 bp, 5 predicted proteins | sample TergutCu122P4_FD_187285 | JGI IMG/M metagenome (GOLD analysis project Ga0209628, IMG submission 187285) | Cubitermes ugandensis P4 segment gut microbial communities from Kakamega Forest, Kenya - Cu122 P4 (SPAdes) (version 2) | ecosystem: Host-associated > Arthropoda: Insects > Digestive system >...
TGTAGCTCCCTGATGATGGTTTCCTTGTAAACCGAAACATGTTGGAGCAGTTTTACTTATTTTAAAATGTTTTAATAACTCTACGTTTTTTAACGTTGTGTGCGTCAGTTGGTTATTAAAGTGTTGACTGCCCTAGCTGTATCTACCGGTATATGAAAACTGCCATAGCTGTACCTACTGGTGCCTGATCATAACAGGTTCTACAGTTCCCGGTACCTGAATATAATGCATACTGTAGGTACGGTGCTGAATATTGCCTCCTGCTGCCGTCTGGTTTGTGTAACAGAAACTTGTGGCCTGGAGGAGCCATTATGGTGTCACATTTCCTCTCTCATTAGTCGACTGCGGATTTCATCGTTGTAAATTTGACCGGGTTAAGGGATAACGCCGAGCTTATCTGCCCTTCAGCTGCCTTGATAGAGCTGTGTTTGTTTACTAAACTGGCACGTGTGAGTTCTGTTCTACATGATCTGGTTGTTGAATGAGGAGGTGACGGACACGGACAGAGACACGAGCGTCATCAGTAGATGTGTCAGCATGAGGTAGGAACTATGGACCTTCGTTGGTTCTTTTAAACAAAACTTCCAGGCTGGTGTTACCGCAGCATGCAGGAACAAATCCCTGATTGGCCTGCAACCATTTACTCTTACCGTCAGGCTTCCGCCTCAGTGTGGTTAAGGCTTTCGCTCTCTTGGATTGTTATGCGGCATAGGACCGATAGGTGGTTCCGAAACGTCGGTAAGCAACTTCGGACCTATTCCGCGCAATATTTCAGAAGAGCAAAGGACTATTCTTTTATAATTTTTGCAACCTCCAAACCGTGAACAGCGCTACAGTCGGCTCCCCTGGGGGCCTGTGCCTTACGTATACTTGTAGAGACGCGCAGTACATGAGGACCAGCAGCTGGAACTACGTGGTCTGACAAAGTTCGCGAACTCATCGCGGTAAATATGCTACATAACTCATTGCTGAATACCACCGTGTTTGCCTTCAAAGTACTCCGCTTGGGAAGCTATGCGCTGATGCCGGCGCCTAGTCCACCCTTCAAAACAATTTTGGAACTGGTTTTGTGAAATGGCCTTCAGAGCTGCCGTTGTATTTCTCCTGATGTCATCATGTCATCAAAATGCCTTCCTTCCAATATTTCCCCTATCTTCGGGAACAGAAAAATTCGCTGGGGGCTAGATCCGGTGAATAGGCAGGGTGTTCCAACACAGTTATTTGTTTAGTGGCTAAAAACTCTTCTTTGCTTTTGTTCTTCGGTGAGCTCATTTGGGATCATTTTTGCACGCACCTTCCTCATGTCAAGATCTTCAGTTAAGATTTTCCTGTTTCTCTGTCGATGTTCACTTGCTCTGCTATGCTTCTGACAGTCAGCCGACGATTTTCACGCACAATTTGACGAACTTTTGCAATGTTTTCTTCAGTTATGCTTGTTGCTGGCCGTCCTGATCTCTCTTCGTCAGTGACACTTTCTCTTCCCTCAGAAAAACGTTTCACCCACTTTAAACTGCTGTTTTCTTCACAGCATTATACCCCTAAACTTACACTAACATCAACATCAACTAAAAACAAGGAATTTAATGTCCGTTCATTGTTATAATTCAAGCTCCGACATTCTCGCGGTGGCACACCAAAACACACGCAGAGAGTAATAGATGTCACTCAGAAAGAGTCTGCCATAGATCAACAACAACACAGCTGTGAAACGCTGATATTTCAACGTCATCAAACCATACTAAGGCTTTGGTCCAATGTTGCCACGGCAAGCACACGGTGGCGAGTTCGCGAACTTTATTGTCGAATACGTATGCTGTTGGCTACTGGAGAATTCTGTAGCTTCCTAAACACTTCCAGTATTACGTTATTGCTGATATAAGAATTTTGCAGGCACATTTTGTCTTGCAAACATCAACACATCAGGTAGATCTACTAATTGACGGAGCTCTTCATGATATCTTAGTCTCCACGCTGCCACCTTCATAGATTCGTGTTAGTATTTTCCTTTCAAAATTGCTAGCCATTCTTCTGATGACTCATTGTCCATATCTGGCAGCCATAGCTCGGTACTGGACTGATTAGAGTCTTGCATGTTCTCTGTGTGTGTTTGTGGTGATCTTGTGATGGGTAATGGGCAATGGTACAAACACATTGTTTGCTGACAGCGTGACGGAATTCTAAACGATGACAAGACAGAGACAAATGGAGTGTATATGTGATACATCATCGTCATAATTTTTTGTATTTTCAGATTTGTCTGCTTTTGTATCGTGCGCTCACACATAAGCACTACTGCAGAAGGCAGTGCGATTGTGTTGACTTGAAGAACCGAGCCCGATTAGCATTTTCAAAGCACTCGCAATCATCTTCGTCGAGATACAGCATGTTTCACGTATCAGAGGCAAAGTATCAGAATTTGCGAATGAGTGAGTATTGGAAGACGTGGGCCTGCTTCATAGCAGGTGGTTGCAGGCCAACATGCCTAACCATCTGCTATGACACTAAACAAGATGCGCGATTTATGCATAACGTAACATTATGTCGCGTTCGCGTAATATTTGTATCTCCTTGGCTATCCTAACAGCCTGATACCACTTCACTCGAAGAGAGCGCTTTAATGACGATTGCATATCTCCAGCAACAACAGTGAAACGTACTGAGATAGATCTTCATATAAAGTGCCCGATGTTTCTGCCCAAATTTAGTATAATTTGGAATTTGTCGACAAATTTTTATGAAAGTCCCAGAATAACAGGTTTAACGGAAATCCTTCCAGCAGAAGTCGCCCGCTTCCCCTAAGTGCAAATTCCATACTGAAATGCTTGCTTATCCGCTGTCCATATTACTTATTGAAATGGTGGCTTCTCCGGTAGCAAAATCAACTGCATTAAATTTTTCTCCTAAGGCACACAGATTAACCGCACGGCACTTCCCTTCCCACGTCTCTACCTTTTCCTAAACCCAAATTTACCAGCAAGAAGAATCATCACAGTTTAGCTTAAGATCCGAAAGCTTTCTCCCACTCTCCACATCTCTTTTGTTTCTCTCCTCTTACTTTCTCCTATTCAACTTCTTTATCTCGGGGTCGTATTGGTGTGGGTAAGGTTGCTAGAAAACGTCGAATTACAGCATTACGTCTCTGTGCTCTAGGTGTTTGGCATTTTTAGCTAGATAGTGAGTTTTGTGACGTGTCTTTCTGTCCGTGTGCGTAGCTGTACGGAGACATCAGACGCAAATCTCATTCAGCAAAGGCAACGAAACATCTCCCGGCCCTACGGTGATGACAACGTGGCGCGGAGCTTTGTGGGTTCAGAGCATGTCACACTTAACAGCTTGTGGTGGCAATAGACCAGTAATAGGCTCGCTGTCCATCTATTGTCCCCTTCGCATAACCCCAGGACCCAGCAGAGTCGTGGGAACGACCAGGTTCACTGTAGTGGTTTAGAGTTGACTGGGGGTCAGAGGGTGTGTAATTGGATTGGTGTATTAGCACGCCTGCTGAACCTTGGTGAGTTAGCATCACGCTCCGGACGCTTTAGTCTGGAGAAATAGCATTCCGCTGGAGACCGACTGGATCTCAGAGCTGTGGCTAACAAAGTATCTGAAATCGAACTTCGGTCTGCAGGTACCTGGACCGCCAGTGCACTGGGTGGGCTGCATGGTTGCCGCCTGGTTACACCTTGCCACTGCAGGCTGAAATGCACCTAGCCTACAGCTTACGTCATGTGCGAACGACGCCCTGACAGTTGTGGTAGGAAAACCTGAGGAAGGAGACCGCTGTGGGGTAAGGCGTAACGCTGCGACTGACTGAAAGGCGGGATAGGGCATTAGACTGAGTGAATGCGAGAGTGTGACATGGCTACAGTAGTGATATACGGGGACAAGGCGGACGGAAAGTGTAGCATGCACGCACAACAGAAGGAAGGTACAGAGCTACATACATACATGCGTAGATACATACATAGGTATGTACGTATTTACGTATGCACGCATGAAAAATAAAAGCCCTGCAGTTGGCCCCTATGGAACTCCGTGTTCTATTGTTCCCCCAACTGGATAAACCATTCTGAGTTCCAACAAATTAACCTATTTAAACGTTCTCTGTATTTCTGTTCCAGACGATCTGAAGCAGTTTGCACTGTTCCTTGCTGCCACAGCAGTGAAGTGTAGCTACGACATTTGTACTATTTATACTGTCAGATGAAGCAGAATTCCTTCAGCATGCGCTGCTTGATTAACAGGCTTGAAGGCGCTGGGCGTCATGGTCCGATGAGCGAGATGTAGAAAGCGCCTTTCGTCTAGTTTTGTCCACACATGTACTATCAGACAGTAGCTACTAGAGGCAGTCTGAACTGTTGTTGCCACGTTTAGCGTCGGTCGCAAGTTGTGCGGTGTTGTTGTTGTTGTTGGTTGTTTGCATTAGATAATATGTGTGTGTGTGTGTGTGTGTGTGTGTGTGCCTGTGTTGGTGTGTGCGTTTGTGTGTGTCACCACAAATTCTGTATAAACCGATCAAAAACTCATGAGAACGGTTAACTTTCTCTGCAGCGCAATAGCCGAACTCGGCCTGGGCCGCCTGACTCTTCAGGTCTCTACATCACACTCACACACATTCGGTAGGTCTCCACTGAATGAGTGATCAGCACATCACATAAGCCGCTACCTACACAACGCACAACAAACACAACAGACAGAAGATATCCATGCCCTCAGCGGGATTCGAACCCACGATCCCCGCACTCGAGCGGCCGCAGACCCATGACTGACCGCACGGCAACCGGGACCGGCTTGAAAGGAATTACTGCCACCTATTTAGGGTACGATGAAGACATTCAGAAGGTAGAGTACAGCAAATGTCAATAGCAAGCTATCGGACTGCATGGAATTATAAGACAATGTATTCAGGCAATAGGCTACTCCGAAACGTCGATAGCACGCTACCCCACTACATGGGATCATCAGACAATAGGCTGAGACAGTAGGCTACTCCGAAACGTCAATAGCAATTTACCGGACCACATGGAGTCTTGAGACAATAGGCTGAGGCAGTAGGCTAAACCGAAACGTCGATAACAAGCTACCCCACTACATGGAATCATAAGACAATAGGCTGAGGCAGTAGGCTGCTCCGAAACGTCGATGGCAAGCTGCCGGACTGCACTGGACACAGGACAACGGATGTAGCAGTCCTAAACTCGCAACTCGCACAGTTTCACCTTTTACCTTCCCGGTGCTGGTGTGGCCGATAACGCCGGCCGGGTCACGGCAGTGAGGTTATGAAATGTGGGGTGTGTGATTTGTGCGGCAGCGGCGGATTACATCGCCGGGTCGCGAATCACACCTGTTGCCTAGGAGACGCCCTGCAATGATATTTGTGCACACACGCACGCACACGCACACATACATTTCGTACTAACACGCAACCTTCGGCGGGCGCCTGAAATAGCGCGGGTAGGCTGCCTGCCGGACACTGTAGCCAGCAGGAAGTGCGACTCGCCCCAAGGTCCGCGTGCAGACCTAGGGATCTGACCACCGTGCGTCGGTGAGCGTCGCGGTGGGACCACCCCAACACGCACACGAAATTTGGTGCTGCTGTTGTGATCCCCAGCAGTAATTAGGCCTGAGTCACTGGCATGACGCAGTGACTCAGCTCTTTAAACACAGGTGAGTCCCCACACCACCCCACGTACGTACGCGCTATCTCCCCCAGCAGCAGATGTCAATATGGCCACACAACTGCGCTACAAGCAGCACAAACTGTGGACCTTCCTTCCTATATGTTTTCCCACAAGTCGAATCACTGTCAATGTTAATAGCCTGCTCTAGATAACAGCGCTGTCTGCTTCACATAGCACATAACACGGCTTTTCGACATGCTATTCTGTTTCCTTCTTCAGATAAAGGGGGGCCCAATCTGAGGAGTCCGTTGCAAGTAGTCACATCAGGCCAGTCTTTCGGCTACATATGGAAACCTAATCGGTTGGTGGCACATTAATTGTTAGTAAAGAGTTTCAGTTAGGTGCGTATTAATTGTTAGTAAAGAGTGTCTGTAAGGTGCGTATTCATTGTTAGTACAAAGAGTCTGTAAGGTGCGTATTAATTGTTAGTAAAGAGAGTCTGCAAGTTGCGTATTAATTGTTAGTAAAGAGAATCTGTAAGGTGCGCATTAATTTTTAGTAAAGAGTGTCTGTAAGATGCGTATTAATTGTTAGTAAAAAGAGTCTGTAAGGTGCGTATTAATTGTTAGTACAGAGTGTCTGTAAGTTGCGTATTAATTGTTAATACATAATGTCTGTAAGGTGCGTATTCATTGTTAGTACAAAGAGTCTGCAAGTTGCGTATTAACTGTTAGTAAAGTGTGTCTGTACGGTGCGTATTAATTGTTAGTACATAGTGTCTGTAAGGTGCGTATTAATTGTTAGTAAAGAGTGTCTATAAGGTGCGTATTAATTGTTAGTAAAAAGAGTCTGTAAGGTGCGCATTAATTGTTAGTAACGAGTGTCTGTAAGGTGCGTATTAATTGTTAGTAAAGAGAATCTGAAAGTTGCGTATTAACTGTTAGTAAAGTGTGTCTGTACGGTGCGTATTAATTGTTAGTAAAGAGTGTCTATAAGGTGCGTATTAATTGTTAGTAGAAAGAGTCTGTAAGGTGTGTATTAATTGTTAGTACAGAGTGTCTGTAAGGTGCGTATTAATTGTTAGTAAAGAGTGTCTGTAAGGTGCGTATTAATTGTTAGTAAAAAGAGTCTGTAAGGTGCGTATTAACTGTTAGTAAAATATGTCTGTACGGTGCGTATTAATTGTTAGTACAGAGTGTCTGTAAGGTGCGTATTAATTGTTAGTAAAGAGTGTTTGTAAGGTGCGTATTAATTGTTAGTAAAAAGAGTCTGTAAGGTGCGTATTAACTGTTCGTAAAGAGCGTCTGTAAGGTGCATTTTAACGGTTAGTACAGAGTGTCTGTAAGATGCGTATTAACTGTTAGTAAAGAGTGTCTGTAAGATGCGTATTAATTGTTAGTAAAAGAGTAAGTAAGTTGCGCATTAATTGTTAGTAAAGAGTGTCTGTACGGTGCGTATTAATTGTTGGTACATTGTGTCTGTAAGGTGCGTATTAATTGTTAGTAAAGAGAGTCTGCAAGATGCCTATTAACTGTTAATAAAGCGTGTCTGTGCGGTGCGTATTAATTGTTAGTAAAAGGAGTCTGTAAGTTGCACATTAATTGTTAGTAAAGAGTGTCTGTAAGGTGCGTATTAATTGTTAGTGCATAGTGTCTGTAAGGTGCGTATTAATTGTTAGTAAAGAGAGTCTGCAAGTTGCGTATTAACTGTTAGTAAAGTGTGTCTGTGCGGTGCATATTAATTGTTAGTACAGAGTGTCTGTACGGTGCGTATTAATTGTTAGTAAAAAGAGTCTGTAAGGTGCGTATTAACTCTTAGTAAAAGCGTCTGTAAGGTGCGTATTAATTGTTAGTACAGAGTGTCTGTAAGGTGCCAATAAATTGTTAGTAAAGAGTGTCTGTACGGTGCGTATTAATTCTGTTTATTGTGCAAATCGCGGGCAAATACAGACTTGCGTAATTTCTTTCAAACTTCTCTGTAATTTCTCCCTTGTGTCCGCTGTGACACTTTTCCCGGTACGGTGCCAGTAATTTGTCTCCCGTAGAAGACAAAAGCAAATGTGTGCAGTTTCGCAGCATTACGCATGCAGTTTATGGACACTGCTCACGCAGTCCACACGGTGGACACTACACAGGGCACTACTGACACTAACAAAAGGCAGGCGTTTGCCTTCATGCCGGTTACCGGCAACAAAGGGAAGTATAAGTATGAACAGTCATCCTGCTTGTTCGATAGTGTGGTATTAGTGTACAACCACTTGAAGTGCGACATTTCACAACATTACGTTCGGCGTCCTCGGATAAATTGTCTCTGATAACCCCTGAAATCGTGATGCTGTAGAATAGGAACACTACGAACTGAAAAACTTTTTTAAAGACAGCTTGAAAAGCTGGTGACAATATTATCTGTAGATTGTACAGAAAACTGTCACACATGACGAGTCAGCCATAGGAACTGAAACATATGAACCGAAGAATAAGAACTGAAGCATAGGAACTGAAGCTTAGGAACTGAAGCATACGAACTGAACTATAGGACCTGAAGACTAGGACGTGAAGCATACGAACTGGGGCATAGGAACTGAAGCGCAGGACCTGAAGCACAGGAACTAGAGCATAGTAACTGAAGCATAAGAATTTAAGCATATGAACTGAACCATTTAAATTGAAGAATAGAACGTGAAGCATACGATCTGGGGCATAGGAACTGAAGCGTAGGAATTGAAGCATAGGAACTGAAGCCTAGGAACTGAAGAATAGGACCTGAAGCTGTTATGTAATCACAGAACGGCTGATGTTTTGTTATTTTCCTCCCGTGGTCTGTGGGTAAATAAGGCCCATTATGGGGCCGGACAATATGCAGACGAAGAAGGGGCGCTGGTAGAGCTAACACTGACAAGGGAACCTGCAGTACTGGCGCCGTGTCGTTTGTCAACCACAAATCCCACACTTACTGTCCGGCAAGTTATCTCAGGCCTACGGCATGAGAAGCCGGTGACAACGGCCTGAGCTGTGGCTAGGCAATAAGTCTAGACGTGGGTTGTTATGTAGGCTACAGAACGGTGAATAGAAATTATGCCGAGGCTGCAGACCTGTAATTTAGCAATAAGAAGGTGGGGCTGACCGACTGGCTCAGGGCTAGTCCATCGGAGTCTGACCTGAGTTTGGTCCGAGTTTCGTGTGAGTCTGGTCTGAGTTTTGTCTGATTCTGGTCTGAGTTTGGTCTGAGTTGTTCTGAGTCTGGTCTGAGTTTTGCCTGATTTTGGTCTGAGTTGGGTCTGAGTTTGGTCTGAGTTTGGTCTCAGTGTGGTCTCAGTTTTGTTTCAGTTTGGTCTGAGTTTGGTCTCAGGCAGCCCCACGCTTCTTCTTGACTTCACGTTCAGAGACGAAAGCGTCCGAACAGTGAATTTGGCATCTTACTTCCACGAACGTCTGAGGTGCTAGCAGAAATGCGATTTTTATTTAACGACCTTTGTTCAAATACATAATTATGTTACAGAGCACCGAATGGCAGGTATCGACTCAGCGTCGGCATGAAGGGACTGAGGACAACCGCTGTAACTATATTGGGTTGCTCCTGCACACCAAACTTGGTCGCCCTGTTATCAAACCAGCATGTTAACCAGTCTCGGTATGTGAATGGGCAGACGGCTTGTTATTGTGCTGCTCCCCTTCAGATTGGGGGATACAAGCAGCAGCTGTTTGCTACGTCACTGTGACGTCACACAGACGCGTGCCGTGCACCTGTCCCCCCACCCTTGCCACGTCACCAAGCGGTGTTGAGGGCAGCAGCTGTATTGTGTGTGATTCTGATAGCGCACGGTCGGTCGCATTACGTGCCTAGCGGAGGGAAACATTCTGCACTACCTTTTTATTTGTTTGTCTGACAGGCTGCTGTTTTGGTTTTGTTGCGACGCTGTCCTCACGGAAAATGGTCCTGGTTTTCTCAGTTCATCCAGCAAAACACAGGGACCCCGCGGCACGCTGCTGTTTGCCAATTTATTGTTCATTATCACTCTGCCATCCAACATTCTGCAGTCTGACCAACTGACAGCGCTGTTAAATACGACGTACACGAGCAAACAGTTAGTGCACTAGCTCTAACTGCTGTACCAGTTCACCAGCTCCAACTGCTGTACCAGTGCAAAAGCTCTAACTGCTGTACCAGTTCACTGGCGCTAACTGCGGTACCAGTGCACTAGCTGTAACTGCTGTACAAGTACACTAGCTCTAACTGCTGTACCAGTTCACTGGCGCTAACTGCTGTACCAGTGCACTGGCTCTAACTGCTGTACCAGTTCACTAGCTCTAACTGCTGTACCAGTGCGCTAGGTCGAACTGCTGTACCAGTTCACTGGCGCTAACTGCTGTACCAGTGCACCAGCTCAACTGCTATACCAGTGCGCTAGCTCGAACTGCTGTACTATTTCACCAGCTCTAACTGCTGTACCAGTGCACTAGCTCTAACTGCTGTACTAGTACACTGGCGCTAACTGCTGTACCAGAACACTAGCTCTAACTGCTGTACAAGTACACTATCTCTAACTGCTGTACCAGTTCACTGGCGCTAACTGCTGTACCAGTGCACTAGCTCTAACTGCTGTACTAGTACACTGGCGCTAACTGCTGTACCAGTGTACTAGCTCTAACTGCTGTACCAGTACACTAGCTCTAACTGCTGTACCAGTGCACCGGCTCTAACTGCTGTACCAGTGCGCTAGCACGAACTGCTGTTACCAGTGCACTAGCTCTAACTGCTGTACCCGTGCACTAGCTCTAACTGCTGTACCAGTGCACTAACTCTAACTGCTGTACCAGTGCACCAGCTCTAACTGCTGTACCAGTGCACTAGCTCTAACTGCTGTGCCAGTACACTGGCGCTAACTGCTGTACCAGTGCACCAGCTCTAACTGCTGTACCAGTGCACTAGCTCTAACTGCTGTACCAGTGCACTAGCTCTAACTGCTGTACCAGTTCACTGGCGCTAGCTGCTGTACCAGTGCACCAGCTCTAACTGCTGTACCAGTGCACTAGCTCTAACTGCTGTACCAGTACACTGGCACTAACTGCTGTACCAGTGTACTAGCTCTAACTGCTGTACCAGTGCACTAGCTCTAACTGCTGTACCAGTGCACCAGCTCTAACTGCTGTACCAGTGCACTAACTTTAACTGCTGTACCAGTACACTGGCGCTAACTGCTGTACCAGTGCACCAGCTCTAACTGCTGTACCAGTGCGCTATCTCGAACTGCTGTACCAGTGCACTAGCTCTAACTGCTGTACCAGTGCACTAGCTCTAACTGCTGTACCAGTGCGCTAGCTCGAACTGCTGTACCAGTTCACTGGCGCTAACTGTTGTACCAGTTCACCAGCTCTAACTGCTGTACCAGTGCGCTAGCTCGAACCGCTGTACCAGTTCACTAGCTCTAATTGCTCTACCAGTGCACTAGCTCTAACTGCTATACCAGTACACTGGCGCTAACTGCCGTACCAGTGCACTAGCTCTAACTGCTGTACCAGTGCGCTACCTCGAACTGCTGTACCAGTTCACTAGCTCTAACTGCTGTACCAGTGCACTGGCTCTAACTGATGTACCAGTTCACTAGCTCTAACTGCTGTACCAGTGCACTAGCTCTAACTGCTTTACCAGTACACTGGCTCTAACTGCTTCTACCAGTGCAGTAGCAACTTGTTTCAGCGTTAGGTATCATTTACTCTGACGCCGATACAGGCACATACTTACAAAGGCCGTTATATTTTCTTCTCCATAGCTTACAGTGACATCTGTATTTTGCAGTTCAGCTGCACAGCTGTACCACTGGTCCAATTCAGCATCTGGTCCAGATACAACCCAAAACTTTAAGCATGTGATTGACGCAGTCACGATCAGTGCAGAGGGAGGCGAGAATTGCGAACTGTGGCTGGCGGTACGTTCTTTTATATGTGTATATATACAAGGGGCAGCTGAGTGAGTGAACTGTCATGAGGTTGGGTTTTGCTGTTAAACTGGTATGTGTGTGTGTGTGCGTGCGAGCGTGCGTGTTTGTGTGTGAATGCGCGCGCGTGTGTGCCTGCGTGTATATATATATATATATATATATATATATATAT
>Ga0209628_10002963_pt1 | contig 11727 bp, 2 predicted proteins | sample TergutCu122P4_FD_187285 | JGI IMG/M metagenome (GOLD analysis project Ga0209628, IMG submission 187285) | Cubitermes ugandensis P4 segment gut microbial communities from Kakamega Forest, Kenya - Cu122 P4 (SPAdes) (version 2) | ecosystem: Host-associated > Arthropoda: Insects > Digestive system >...
TAAAGATACCATTTTAACGACTTTTTTTAGTGTGTATGCATATTCTTCAAAGCCATTTTCCTAATTTTCTTTACCTGGAATTTGAATATGAAATTACCGTGACACGAAACTAGTTTGAATAAAACAACCACAAGAATGTCAGAGCAGGAGAGTAGGAAAGATAAAAACATATAAGGCAGTTATTTCACTAAAGTGACAGTTCCTTGAAATTCTCTGTTCGGAATCGGACCTGTCGTGTAAACAGGAATTATTCGACTTCGGCTCGTGTCTGCAGGGCGTCAACACAGGCACTTTAAGTAATCAGCAAACATAAATTTTTTTCATTTGTTTGAACCATGAATTCACTATATTCTATGATAGATTATCGGCAGTCACGTGATAATTATGGGAGTACCTCATTTAACATCGGGGTTTATAGGAGAATTGAGATCGAGATCGTCATAAATTCTTCTTAATCGCCTTATTCTTCGTCGTTGTTTTCCGTTCTTTGTCTTTGTTTTCTCATCGTCTTCCACTTCATCCCTTTCTTCTTCCACTAATCTTTCACCTTGTTTTCTAAGAAGTGTTGGACAAAATTTCAGTTGCCAGTCTAACTGCATCTAAATGTATAGACCAGAAACATTATGACAAAATCTGTCAGAAAATTATTTAATTTTACTTTACATGTTCTTACCAGGTTGCTTTCAATAATGTACATGTATTAATTTTATTTACTACTAGCTTCAGCTATCACAACTCATGACCTTTGCACTTTTGCCTTTGCTTGATATGTACGTATTTCGTGCAAATGTAGATCTCCTGTTTGAAGGCCACTGAACATTACGTGTACGGCGCCTGTAGACACCCTCCACTAAAATATAGGCATATGTGAAACTGAGAGATGTTTGAAGACCAATAAGCAGTTCTCACTGAGGTGTCCTTGGAATGCTTGACGTATGGAAAATTTTAGAAATAATACACCCCAGCTCATGCTAGGCGATTAGATGTAAATTATTCATGGGCAACTCCGCGTTTTTCATTAATTCTATAAGAGATGCTCTTGGATGCACAAAGAAACTTCCTACCTACATTGCAGAATGAAAGATTAGCAATCCCCCGGCATAACTGCTCTTTTTTAAATAGTGTGAACTGCTTTGAGTAGTCTGAAAAACTAACTGGGCTGTTAGTTGGCACACGTACGAGTATTAAAATGTTAGATTAGAAGTCATTCAGACTTTAGTTATCTTTATTATGAAGTGTCAAATTGGTGTAAATAATGTTTAAAATTCAGTTTGTAGCTTCCGTAAGGAACAGAGTCTCCTTTAAAAACAAAAATCGCTTGATGTTCTTCAAGGAAATAATCGTTGTGCGAGATTTGAGTTTCTCTTTGCAGTGTTGATGGAGATTTCATTTTCTGGAAAATGCCGAAAGATGACAACCTCGAGAAAATCCCTGTTTATTCTGGTCTTACACAAAGGGCATAAATTACACTCTTGGAGGCAGAATAGGGAGATTTAAATGTTAAGTCAGGTGGTGTGTAATCTTAAACTCTGTCCTGGAAAGGATTAACGACAAAGGAGGCCCGTTCTTTTCCATCCTTTCATAAAATATTGGGCGAGAAAATTCTCTCTGTCGGTATTCTTGAATTTTCGTTAATTAAGCGAAATTCTACCTTGGTGTAGAAGATTACGGAATTCTGCTGTTCATAGGTCCGTGTATCTGTCTATAGGGAAGACTGTCAGTCAATGGGCTGGCTCTCTTCTACGTAGTCTCAACTTCCAATTAAACGCCAGTTGAAGGCAGTCAGCAGTAAAAAGAACACTGATGCGAAAGATCGTTCGTTTCGCCACCGAGATAACACAAAAGGGAGAGAAAGTAAAAGAAAGAAAATAAAATAAAATGGTGGAGGAGGAAATCGGTTCGTCTTCGTACCCCTTATCCATGATCCTTTGCACTAGAGAAGACACACAGCAGATATAAAAGAAAGAATTCCCACGCGCGCTAGTCGAAAAATCTCGTAATTGGAGGCAGGTTTCATTTTGTAGCGGGTCTTTGAAAATTCCAAGTGGCTTAACAGTTATACGCTTAACGCTAAAGAACAGTTAGATATTGTGAGAGTAATGGTTCTTTGACCACCTTTATTAATTTACACGAAACTCAAATTCATATTCTAAATACACATTAAGTTTCGGAATGCTTGACACTGTTCAGTTCAAAATAACTTTCCTTCCAGCGTACCGACAAAAAGGTTAGTGCGTGGAAATAAAAGGCCAACTGGATGCAACAGAATGGTTTTTATTGCAAAACTTATTGTCCGCTCAACATGTTTCGGGCACTATTATGCCCATCATCAGGAGCTCAAGAGTTATATAGATGGTTGCTGCCTGTGGTACACGGCGCTTTAGTTTACTGGTCGTTGGTCTGGTGTCGAGCTGTAGGTTATGCGTCCGGGTTGCGGGATGTTGCTCGACTTGTCGAGCAACACCCCGCTTGCTATATGCAGTGCCCATACCTCCCTATTTGATTTGGTAATTCTAACTATACTTGGTGAAGATCCTGACTACACAGTTTTCTCCAGTTCTTATTTTGTTCTGTATTTTATTATACCCATGGTGCGTGGTTTCAAACCGTGTCTGTAGAACTGGCGTGTTTAGTGCACCAGTGATGAATGAATATGAAACGTTGGTAGACCGATGTCTGACGGAGAACCAAAATAGTCGCAGAGCAACTTGTTCCAGTGCTGTTCGGTCCACCCGAAACCTCACATTGGGTCTGCTGGTACTTGGATTCCAGTATGTTTCTTACCACCCTCTCAGTCATGATTAACTAACTAGCTAACTTACATACTGAGTGACTAGCTAACTAACTAAATCTATAGAGCAGAGTCCTTCATAAGAAATTAAAAGGTTCTCAACTAGTAAAGAAATTCTCTGTATTTTATGGAATCTGGAGGTTTATTACTTCATTATCAACAGCCGCCCACCTGTCCCTATTCTGAACCAGATCAATCCAGTTCGTGCCTTCCATCCCAATTCATGAAGATTCATTTTAATATTATTCTCTCAACATAGCAGTCTTCCAAGTGGTCTCTTCATCTCGGGTGTCCACCGAAACCAGTATGCACATCTCCTCTCCCCATACATGCTACATGCTTCGCCCATTTCATTCTTCTGTTAGTAGTGATTATTTACATAAATAAATCCGAGAAATCCAAGTGAATGTCACTACATTTACACCTAGCCGGTCCTAGAAACAGTTTGTAGGCAGTATGTAAGGACGTAGACGTCTCTTTTTAATCCAGAATGAAATCAGTGACAATGTTGCACACGAAAAGTCGTTAAAGTAAGCATGCAGTTAGCTTCTGAAACAGGCTGTGTGTATAGACTGAAGCAGAAAAGTTTTGAAAAGCGACTGTTCCATTTATTGTACGGAAGGTACAGGGGTTAATCGGGAGCATGAGATTAGAACTTCGGGCTCAATGAAGCCCAGACTCGTGCAGTATATCAGGTGTTGCTGAATGGCAATGGGAAGGGAGGGAGGTGAGGGGGGGAGAGGGATGATCTTGTACAGTTAGCAAAAAGCGATATAAAAAGAATTTGAAGGGGATGATTTGGGGTGATAGTACAGCTGGAGTGCACAAGCAGTTAGGTCCCCAGACGATGTCGGCAGGATCCTATTCATTGAAAGGAATGATTCTCACAGGCATTAGAGCTCGGTGCACACCATGCTAGTTCTTGTGCTGTTTATTGAGTTCGTCTCGTTTAATGCCCGGTGTACACGGTGCTATTTCTCGTGTTCTTCGTCGAATACTCTGCTGTTAATCTCGGTGCAGAAAGAGCTCTCGCGCGCTGAGATTGGTGTAGGCTATTGTCTTGGTGTATTTCAATAATCTATAAACGTAGCGTGGGAATAACCACACGTACGTTTTGTTTTACAGGTATGTAGTGCAAATTAACTCTGCGATTGAGGGTGTCACATTTGTTTGTTCAATGTTTATTTGTGACGTTTGAAATAATCGATAAGATGATACTTTTGATAGTGAGTGTGTCGATGGATTAAAAGCAAATTCAGTTAATGGGAGTCTGCAATGCAGTGTTTTCTGAAATGCGGTTGGACAATCCCCAGACTTCTTCATTCTGAGGGTGGTTACTGTAATATTTGCTGAAGTTTAAAAAAATCTTCACTGCTTTAAAAGATGTAAGTGAAAACCCGACTGAGCACTTGGGTTGTCGAATGCTTAAGTGAACAGACAATGGTGTTTCTTGTGAAAGATTTTTTGCTTGTGCCGTTCGTACGAGAATTAGCGCTGTGTATACTGAGCTTAGGCTATTAGGTTCAACATGGCATGCGAGATATTCAAGAGACGCAGCTACTGGCGATCTATGCCTGCTTCTCGAAGTGTCAGGGAATCAGAATTGATATTGAAACGCATATTTAACATGTAGTTTTTGGTGTAGCCATCTTTTTATTTGTTGTTCATGAAGAAAATGAGGGACAAGGAAGAAATGAAAGAATGAAAACGTCAAAGGAGAAGGAAACAAGACATAAAAACAAACAAGCAAAATCACGTTAAAAACGGGAGGAACAGAAACTTTCTTCCGGTTAAGTAGCACTGCTGGTTATATCCTGAAGCCTCGGGTTTAGATTTAGGGTCGAGAATGGACTGTTGTGACGTTTTACGTGATTTTACTCAGTCCTCCCATGGATACCTGACGGTAACTGAAGTTACAGAACTGCCATTTTCTTCCGTATTCTCCCCAACTTATTATTCATTAATCACCCTGTTATTTGACGTTATATAAATTTAGAGGTGAAGTTGTTCCTTTGCACGCCGTGAAGGTGTATGGGGAATGGCGGTTGAGCTCCATTTATTTGAACCTCAGCACTAGATATAGTTGAGTCGTTAGCTTCATGCCCTGGCTGCTTTTCCCTCGATGAAATTAAATGGCAATGAGAAATGATAGAAAAGAAAAAAAGTATGGAAATAAAGACGAGGAAAAGAAAGAGAGGAGAAGACTGGAAAACAATGCAAAAGATTGAGAAATGGAAATAAATTTAACATAATGTGTTGCGTTTCGTCTTGAGAGAGAGATTTATGCGGTCACAGGTGTGTGGCTGTCTTGCTCTTCATGTACGTGTGTGTTGTTGAAATTACCTACTCATAGACCCCTAGAACTCCATTGCAAAGGCCATGGGGATGTAGCTGGCTGTGACTTCCGCTTGTGCGGGGGTGCCCTCATCAATCTTACTCTTGCTGGCGCGGCAATGAGTGATGGCAGCCTTGATCCGCAGTGACAAGCGATATCAACTGCTCATATCGCCCGGTGAACCTCATAGAAAAACCGTCAAGGCTTGCCAGACCAAAATGCTGAACCCTCTTGTTTATCAAGTCATAAGCTCCATTAACTTGCAACACGACAGTGGAGAAGTCTGACTCTGCCATACAGTAGCTGCTTGAACCACAGCTCAGTGTTTTTGTGCTTGCATTTTTCAACGAAATCTTTAAAGCACTGTGTTTGCTGTACGTGATACCTACTTTAACACTGGAAACGTTACATTTTCTTGACAGATCGTTTTTATGTGTGTATAATTCTCACAACGACCAGCGATTACTCCTATAAACACTATTAGTCTTTGTAAATGGGAAGCAGTTTGCTTTCTGTAGGCAGGAATTGATTGTTACGTAGACAATCTTAGTATTTCTGAGGAGGAACTCTTTAGTATTCATTTTATGCACTTCTGAGTTGCGGCATTAAGTCTGGTGCAGAGAAGTACCATCGTTTCGGAGGAAAATGTCACCATCTTTAGCGTGGAAGTATTTGTTGATTTTTCATAAGCTACAAACCTGAGTACGAAATGAATATTTGATGTCCTGTCTGACATTTTCACTGGATATCTGTCTTACGGCAAATCCCCAGAAATTAATCACTGTAAACTATAATATGTAACTAAAAGTTCCTGGTAGCTGCTGTGTGATGAAACCTGCTTACCCATTGATTGCCACAAGTCTCATTGTGAGTCATCTGCTTTAAACTTAAAACTTTGCACGTTTATAACAACAAAGAGCGACTGTTTTACTGGATAGCATTAATTTATTGGTATTTATAGTGGCGGTAAGGTATTTTTATGTGATTTAGAGACAACTTTTAGCCTATTGTTCTTCCTTAAGAGGAACAATGTAAATTTGTGATATCACCATGCTTTCCGTGTGTGTGTGTGTGTGTGTGTGTGTGTGTGTGCCTTGTATCCCCCATCGAAGTACTGGATCAACTGACTGATTTGCACGAAACTTGGTAACAACTTTTTTTTTGTATCTTATGCACTCCTTAATAACAACATTGCGGTCGCGCGAACTTAATGAATTGGGCGACATTGTTGCGAACTCTAGGCATGCTGTTCGTGAAGTATCCAAAGTCTGTCCTTTGCTACTTTACAGGGGGAAAAACATTTGATTGTACTGTTGTTGTTAGGATACAAGAAAACAACCGTCCCGTGCAGCGCTGTTTTTCAGATACGGGGTAAATTCAACGGAGAAGAGGTATTCAACTTATAACAGGCCATGAAAGCCCCGAAAGGGAGTAGAGATATAGCTCTACTCTTTCTTTAACCTCTGTGGTAGATGGGGCTGGCTGGTCAACTCCGTACCCCGGCCTCTTTACCACCGAGAAAGAGCGCAGTACCCGTATTACAGGAGGCTGGGTGGACCCCTGGGCAGGTCTGGACGAGTATGGAATATCTTGCTCTACCGAGATTCGATCTCCGGACTGTTTAGCTCCTAGCAAGTCGCTATACCGACTGAGCTATCCCGAGAAATTAAGACAGGGAAGCAAAAACTGATGCAGGCTTTCGGGCAAGTTCTATAAAATTTGATTTGCATGCGGGCAACTTGAAATTCAATATACAGAATGAAGAATGAAGTTGTGTACGTGTAATTATAATGTAAACTTTTACATACGTATTTTTCTATACATTATGTGCAGTAAATTTTAATGTTCAATAGAAATATGTGCGCTGATAATAATAGGAACATTTATTTAAGAACGCAGCTTTCAGCCCAGTCTATTGTTGATATTTTTAACAATTTTTCTTCCAAATAATTTAGTAACGTAATAATTGCCCCCATAAGTAAACAACTCATAAGTTTAAAACATTGTTTCGGCCTTCTGTCTTGACTTTGCTAGGGAAAGGGTTAAAGGCATTTTATCACTATAGATGTCTCCGCGGTCAGCGTGTTTCCTGCGAGCTGCGGCCTCAGCGGGCCTGAACTAATGGGTAGGTTCTGGCTCGGGCTGGAATTTGGTATTCAGATTTCGGCCACAAGTGCTGCTGTCTATTGGTAATTAGTTTAAAACTTTACATTAAAAGAAAAAGGAATCCAAATAGTGTAACTCAGTAACACTGATGAAATCTCGGACTGGTTGTGACAAAGGCTAATGTGACAGGAAATTGTGTTTTATATATTCTGACATTTAACTGCTTGTTAAATATTATTGAAATTAATGTAAATTTTCGGATTGTTAAAGAAATGTAGACTTCGTTTGTGGTGAAGTTTACTGCAGTGACGTTTATACTCGTATGATGGTCTACTCTGCTGTCGCTACCATTATTCGTTTATTCCTGAGGTCTGAAACAATATGAAAACTCGATGGATGCAGGATGTTCAGCTTATAGCGACAGTTGTGTCTTCATTCTCGATTTAGAGTCTAGTGATGCTGTCATATAACAGTGGCAACATACGAAACAGAATCTTGACACTGCATAAAGATATTTCTAAACAGCTGGCTGTTTTTGAAAGAAAAGTTTTAAGTAGAATATTTGAGAAAATTGAATTAATAAAATTGGAGAAAACAATATAATGAAGAATTAATGCTGCTGTTTGGAGAGTTAGATATACTGTCATTTGTCAGAATAAGTCGGTTGAATTGGATTGGTCATGTTAACAGAATGAACAGTGGAAGAAAAAACAGATGGTGTATTTGTGTTCAAACAGATGTTAATACGTTCAAAATTGCAAATTGGAAAGAGAGGTAAAAAACGGACTTGGCTGTGAGTCCATTAAAAAGCGAAGGTCCGCATTGGACTGTTGTGCCATCTAAGAAGAAGAAGAAGAAGAAGAAGAAGAAGAAGAAGAAGAAGAAGAAGAAGAAGAAGAAGAAGAAGAAGAAGAAGAAGAAGAAGAAGAAGAAGAAGAAGAAGAAGAAGAAGAAGAGGAGGAGAAAGAAGAAGAAGAGAAAGAAGAAGATGAAGAAGAAGAAGATGCTGTCATATAGTTCTACGTAGCAGAACAAGTCTTGAACAAGTGAGAGCAACTCAATTACTCAAGAAATTTGTCGCTTTTTCTGTAACCCAAAGTTTAAATGCCGACATAACAAAAACCCGCCACAGGGCGCCTTGCTGACTGAAATTTAACCAGATTCCGCCCTCACAATGTCATCGTTTCAAATAAGATAAATTATCTTCCAAGTGATGTCTTAGTCTAAGATTCTCCACCAAAATTTTGTGAGATTGTGGGTTCGAATCCCACCAAGGGCATGGAAGTCTGTCTGTTGTAAGTGTTGTTTGTTGTCAGGTAGAAGTCTCTGCGATAAGCTGATCACTCGTCCAGAGGAGTCCTACCGACTATGGTGCTTCTTTGTGTAAGGTAAAGGTAAAGGTCATCCCGCAACAGGCCGAGGTGGCCCAAGGGGTTCCGGGTGGGTTACTGCCCAGGATTTTCTTGACGTTCGGCACTACAAGGGTGGTAGGTCGTCAGCCATAGGCACCGGCCGCCTTTACCCCAGGAGAAATCCCTGGTACTCACTTTCAGAGGCTGATTCGACCTCAGTGGATATGGTTCTGTCGGGGGAGCCACGGAAAAAATCCCTAGTGACATCACCGGGAATCGATGCCGGGACCGTCCGACTGGTAGAGCAGTGCCTTAACCACTACGCTACCCCAGGCCCCGCTTCTTTGTGTGTGATCTAGACACCTCGATAATGAGGAGGCTCTGGCACACTGGAGTCTTTCGCGCCGGAAACAAACGAACAAAGAAATAAACTATGCAGATAACATAATACAGTTTTACCAGGTGCCGTTTACCTTTAGGTTCAAGTATCTTCCTTAGCCCTTGGTCTTCCACTAACGTTAGAGAAAGAATTTCACCCAAGGACACATATTTGTTGCTAAGGTGACTAGTTATTGCACAATATTAATGATCCTACTGAGTTATAACTGACGCTAACGTCGGGCTAAGAAGCGTAATCTCACATCGAGAAACTTGACTGCGACTATCTCGTCGGTAAACACAGTGACTTAGCTCTAGAAGTGGCCGTGTCTTTACTACTGTTGACGAAACTGATTTATTTGTAAGACATAAAAAGTTTCGGAAGCATAATGTGACACAAATGCTAGTTACTCATAATATTACACTGATTGAAATACGTGTAGTTTGTTCGGAAAAAGATTCAGAACTGTGACTTATTATGTAAGTAAACTCCCAGATATTTAAAGATCGTATTGAACCATCGACAGTTGTAAAATATTAGCTTAGTGCCGCAGAGGTAATTCTACCGTTTTTCACCGAACTCTGGGGTTTCGCGAGAGACTTTCAGCGGTTCCGCAAACGCAATTCCTTTCTAATAAAACTGATGAATATAATTTTTTTATATTCATACCCGCACATTAATTGTTACAGTTCAAGATTACAGTATATCAACAAATGCGCTATATTACGATATAAAGCTTTTACAATTAAAACACTAAGATACCGACATGTTAGACCCTTTCTCGTGGCTCATCCTCGGGGAGTGTACAGTAATATTTGTGTGAAACGTAGATTATAAATAGATAAGATAGGTTAAATTTGCATTGAATTTCTTCGTCGTCGTGATTTTGGTACAAAATTGTAATCATTCTAAAAAAATATTACAATAACATTGAATAAGTATAAATAGTAAAACTATATAAATATATGCAGTAAAACAATAGTTGTCGTTTTAGTGCATACGAGTATATTTGCGTAGTTTCGCAATTTAAACTTATTCATTGTTATTCTAATTTTTTTTTTCAGAATGATTACTATACTCTACCAACATGAAGACAACAAACGATTTTCGTATAGTTTTAACCTAAGTTACCTATTCAATATCTACGTTTTATACAAATATTAATGTACACTCCTGAGGATGAGCCACGAGAAAGAGTCGAACATGTCGGAGTCGTAGTGTTTTAATTGTAAAAGCTTTATATTGTATTATAGTACATTTGCTGATGTATTACTGAATTTAGTAAATATAATATTCATAATTTTGATTGTATTTTTTATTTTCATCCCTTAACTTTACACAGTCGGCGCTGTGTTTATTTTCAAATATAAATTAGGACTAATAAAATTTTCTTTTTCGAAAATATGGTTAATTATTTTATTTTGTATAACAAAGTTTGTTTGAAAAAAGTCATCTTTTTACATCTAAGTACACTTTTACTCTCAACGCGTTCCACTGAAATGCAGGTCTAACCACAGGTGTTCCACAGATTTTAATTACTGTGTTACGGTAAAAGGTACACATGTACTTCCGTACTTTATCCAGACTTCAGGCACTGATGATTGTGTTGTATATGTAGCTGGAATTTGGGAGACAAGAAATGGATTCAGAATTGTGATTAGGATGTTGCTTTGAAAGTAGAGAAAGAATGGGAAAATGTTACAGTGGATCGTGAGTGCTGAGAGGTAAGGGTGGGTGTAAGTCCCTCATGATCGTGTCCGGTGGCAGGACGTACTACCAGAGAGTTACATAGTTCATTCACAAGTATTATGATTAATTTGGTTCTATTATTTGGAGAACCCGACATCAGTAATTAGTGTAGCGTCGTTGAATATAGAGTCTTGTATTCTTCTCTGAGCCACAGCCCAAATCGGGCCCAGGCCGCGTAATTGTTGAGGTTTCTATACCACACACAGTTGACACACAAACACATCCACCAGGGAGGACTCCTCTGAATGAGCGATCGGCTCGTCGCGGAGGACACTATCTACACAACATACAACAAACACAACAGGCGATCATCCATGCCATCACCGGGATTGGAACTGGCGACCATAGCAAACAAGAGGCTGCAGACCTACGCCTTCGACGGCCGGCCACTAACATCTGTAGAGTCTATTTTTGTCGGAATATATAAGACTATTCGAAATAAATGCACAGGGCGTAAGTGCATTTCGCTGACTTACTTAATTGAAAATAACGGTAACAGTAGAAATGGAGAAGTGACCCATAAAATGACGTGAAATACTGAAACCATCCGTTATATCTGCCATCACATTTGCAGGACGCCTGTTAATTAATGGAGGAACTTCATCAGCTGAACATAAATGGGCACCTCTTGTCGCGGTCTGCCAGCACGTGAGCTGATTCGCTGATTGGTGGAATAAAGACCGTAAAAATATCAGGTTACTGGTTATGCTGTGTAGGGTCGACTAGGTAGAACGGGAGCGACCCCAGTAGGACACGTGTTGCTAGGTGCCTGACGGGCACCATCTGTCGCTGCACTGGTCTAAGCGCACTATGCCTACGCAACACATTTCTAAATTTTGCTAACCAATACGCCACTCTCCTGGTATGTTCAAATACCGTATCTTTGTATGAGGGTTGGAACTTTAATAGTGGCAACTATTTATTTACAACGGATACAAAATAGATACATGTTTCGAAGTTTTACTGTCCTTCAATGTAGTCACCAGCATTGTGTACAACCCGTTGCCAGCGATGT
>Ga0209628_10002965_pt1 | contig 11722 bp, 10 predicted proteins | sample TergutCu122P4_FD_187285 | JGI IMG/M metagenome (GOLD analysis project Ga0209628, IMG submission 187285) | Cubitermes ugandensis P4 segment gut microbial communities from Kakamega Forest, Kenya - Cu122 P4 (SPAdes) (version 2) | ecosystem: Host-associated > Arthropoda: Insects > Digestive system...
TTTTTTTGCAGGATACCAGCCGAAGAAGATTCCTGTCACCGTACATACGGCAAACGCCAATAATACACTCCACAACTGTACGCTGGTGGGGGTAAACATATTAACGATGAATGAAATTCCGAAGCCGAACAATACGCCTATCGCACCGCCTGTAAGGCTTATGAGTATTGATTCGATCAGAAATTGCGCCATGATATCTATTCCTTTTGCCCCGATACTCATGCGCAGTCCGATCTCACGGGTGCGCTCAGTCACAGATACATACATGATATTCATAATCCCAATTCCTCCGACAATCAGGGATATTCCGGCAACTGCTGCCAACAACATCGTCAGAATCGTTGTGACCGAAGTCATCATCGAACTGATTTCTTCCATCGAACGGATGTTAAAATCATCTGCATCTCCAGGTTTTAATTTATGGTTCGTACGCAAAATTTCCGAAATCTCGTCAATCGCTGCGGCGGAATATTCTTCTTTCACGACTGAAGCATTGAGACTCTGCAAGTAAGTAATCGCTAACACTCTTTTTTGAATGGTCGTATACGGCGCGAGGATCACATCGTCCTGATCCATCCCCATTGCGTTAAACCCTTTGCTCTTCAATACACCAATGATACGAAACGGGATTTGTTTGAAACGAACCACCTGACCAATAGGATTTTCACCGTTTGTAAACAGTTTGTCGACTACCGTTTTTCCCACAATGCAAACCTTGGCGGCAGCCACTATATCCTGTTCGGAAAACATTTCGCCATCATCAATTTTATAGCGTCGAATATCCATATAATCCTGATTAACACCATAAATTGTGGTCGGGGTATTGTTGGCTCCAAAAACCATCTGTCCCGACGAATTGACAATCGGCGATACCGCCGTCAGGTAACGTGAATTATTCAAAATACTTTCATAATCAGCCATCTTCAATGTTTCCATCGCCGAACTGCTTTGCCTTACGCCACCTCTCATATCTCCTCCCGGTTGAATCATGATCAAATTAGAACCCATCTCGCTGATTTGAGACTGGATCCCTTTTGTCGCTCCCTGACCGATGGCAATCATTGCAATCACCGAAGCGACGCCAATGATGATCCCCAACATCGTAAGAAATCCGCGCATCTTATTGTTAGACAACGCTCTTAATGCAATTTTAACTAAATTTACTATGTTCATAACATTTATAATTCTGAGTTGTGAATAATTGATTTTTTTTCATTGTTCACTGTTCATTATTCACTGTTCATTGTTCTTCGTTGACCGGCAATTTTGCCAATATTTCGGCTGCCGATTCAATCTTTTCATTCTTTGTATCGCTTGTCACACGCCCATCTTTCAACACAATCGTACGACCGCTAAAACGGGCGATTTCAGGATTATGCGTCACAAAAATGATGGTTCTTCCTTCGGCATGTAATTTTTGAAAAAGCACCAGGATATCGTAACTGGTTCGTGTGTCAAGGTTTCCGGTTGCTTCGTCGGCGAGAATTACTGCCGGATCATTGACAAGCGCCCGCGCGATTGCCACACGCTGCATCTGCCCGCCTGACATCTGATTACTCTTGTGGTTCAGCCTGTCGCCCAACCCTACGGCCTTCAACGATGCAATGGATTTCTCCCTGCGCTGGGCAGTGCTGTACGCAGGATTATACAGGAGCGGTAACTCAACATTCTCAACCGCCGTCGTTTTTGGCAGCAGGTTGTAACTCTGGAAAACAAAACCTATCTTCCTGTTTCTCAATGTTGCCCGCGCATTTTTACCCATCGTACGCACCGATACCGTATCCAGATAATATTCACCCAGCGTGGGCGTATCAAGGCAGCCTAACGTATTCAGTAGCGTACTTTTACCCGATCCCGAAGCGCCCATGATCGTGACAAATTCTCCTTCATGGATCGAAAATGAGACGCTCCGCAACGCATGAATCGTTTCTTCCCCTACGATGAAATCGCGCGTGATGCTGTCAAGTCTAATAATCTCTTTCATTTTTCTTATAGCTAAACTCTACACTCTATTATATAAGGTTACCTTCGCGGCGGACCAGGCAAAAGCGGACTCCTGCCGGGTTGATTTCCTTTCTGCACTGCCGTCAGATCTGCTGTCAGATCCGTTGCGATCTCATCGTGTTCAGTAAGTCCGTCAACTACTTCCGTCATATTCAGACCTGATGTACCAACTGTTATCAATTTTGGGGTCAATGTATTTTCATTTTTCACCCATACTAATTTCTTTCCCTGTGGGACTTCTTTGATATCCTCTTCTACCTTGATATTCATAGCTTGAAGTTCCTTCTTGTCGGGGATAAAACGGAAGGCCTTATTCGGAACAGTCAGTATATTATTACGTTCTAATATATAAATGTTAACTAAAGCCGTTAAGCCGGGTTTGAGCTTCAAATCAGGGTTATAGGCGCTGATGACGACCTGATAGGTGACAACATTCGACGTTGTCTTAGCTTCCAGACGTACCTGGGTCACTTTCCCTTCAAATACATCATTCGGAAAAGCATCGACTGTGAATGTAACTTTCTGTCCATCTGCGACATTGCCTATATCTGCTTCGTCTACGTCGGCTATCACACGCATCTGTGTCAAGTCGTTGGCAATGGTAAACAGCGTCGGCGTACTGAAACCGGCAGCTACGGTTTGACCTTCTTCCACCGCACGGTTGATGACTACGCCGTCGATAGGGCTTGTAATGGTGGCATATTCCAGGTTGCGTCTGACTCTTTGCATGCTTGCAACGAGGCTTTCGTAACTGCTTTTCGCCCGATTGTAGTTGTAGGTAGCCGTTTCAAAATCCGTCGCACTGATTAACTGTTTATCGTTGAGTGCATTGCTACGCGCAAAGTTTTTCTCCTGATAGTCAAGTTCGTTCTTACTGGTGGCTAAATCGGCTTCTTTGGCTTTTAAATCTGCCAACAGATTCACCTTATCCATTTCGGCAATAACCTGCCCTTTCTTGACTTCACTGTTGAAATCAACATAAATCTTATCAATGATTCCCGACACCTGCGTTCCAACATCTACTTTTGTGACCGGCTCAATGGTACCGGAAGCTGACACTGTGTTCGTAATCGAATTGCGGCTTGCCTTGACTGTTGCCAGATGCATCTTTCCGCTCGACGGTTTTCGCATAAAGAAATATATCCCTGCGCAAAGGAGTACAACACAACATACTCCGATTATTACTTTCTTCTTATTCATAATGATAAATGATTATTTATTAATATCTATACTCTAAACTCTAATATCTACACTCTATTTTCTAAATCCCCACCGGCATGTTTTGATAAATATTCAGCAGTTGAATATTCATCAATGCCATATATTTTGATTGCAGCAGTTCCTGCCGGGCATTCAACAGATTGTTTTTTGCCGTCAGCAATTCCAGCGTATTTTTCATCCCCAGAAAGAATTGTTCCTCAATCAACTGATACGTTCCTTCGCTGTATTTCACCTGTTCCACTGCGGCTAAATACTGGTTTTGCGACGAGGTGGCGTCCAAATAAAAACCTTCAATCGTTCGGAGCAACTGTTTCTGCGTATTCTGTAAATCCAGTTCGCCGGTGATCGACGCCAGCCGGGCTTTGTTGACTGCCGTTTTATTATTGCGGTTGCTGAAAATAGGAATGTTCAACGACAGTCTCAAACTCTCATTCAGTCTGTCCCATGCCTGCGTCCCAAAAGAGAGACTGGAGCCTGAGGCATTGCCTGTGCCAATGTCGGCATTCAAAGAAAGGGTAGGCAAGTATCCTGCCTTGGCTTTCTTGATATCCAATTCGGCTAAATCCATATTCAACTGACTGATTTTCATTTCAGGCCTCACAGCTAATGCCGTCTGATAAATGGTTTGTTTGTCGGACAAGGGCGTCATGATCTGTTCAGTCGTCAATTCGGGCGCTGCGATTTCGACATGTTCAGTGATATCCAATTCGAGCAACTGTTTCAACTGCAATAAATAATTATCCAAACTCGTCTGCGCCGCCACCAACCTGTACTTGTCTGAACTGTACTGGCTTTCTATCTGCGCCAGATCTACCCTCGAAATCGAACCGGCTCTCAACAGTTCGGATGACCTGTCGTATTGTGTCTTAGTCACCTCGACTGTATTTTCGTTGGTACGCACGGATTCCATCGCATAAAGCGTCTGCATGTATGCCTGAACGAGCGCCACACGGATATCGCTTTCGCTTTGTTCGACAGCAAACTGATTCATATCCTGGCGCATTTGATTTTGCAGGATGGTTGTCGTGCGACGGCCGCCGTCGAACAGCGTCCAGCTCGCCGACAGGCTATAGCTGCCATTGTAGGAGTTATTCGTCATCGCCGCGTCAGAAGGGTAATTGACAACCGACTGCGAGACGCCGGCAGACAGAGAAGGGAACAGTTGCGCTTTAGCCTGCGCCAGGTCTTCGGCGCCGGACAGTTGGCTCACTTTACTTTTTTTCACCTGGATATTGTGCTCCAGCGCATAATTCAGGCAATCCTGTAATGTCCATCGGCGGACATTTTCCTGCGACTGCACCACAAAGACAGTCAACATCAACATGATCATCAAAAGCAATCGTTTCATATACTTTTCTCTTTTAAAAATTTTCGGCAAAAGTACGACGCCCGCCCTCCCCTCCGCAAATCAAATCGACGCAAAGCTCCAGAATATAGACGAAATCGCCTTTCCGCTCGACGAAAGCAATGCGAAGAAGTTTATGTCTATAATATTTTTTTGCACCATGCAACGTTTTTTACTATCTTTGCGTCAATATATACAGAAATTTAAAAACAAATAGTATGAATGTAAAATCATTTTTAACCATTTCATCTGCAATCCTGCTGTTGTCAGGATGCAGCGAAGATGCAGAAAACCATGGCGGCAAGGATCCGATAAACATCGAGTTATCACCTGTCGAGATACGCCTTGCCGAAGAAAATCAGGTATTTGGCATGGATTTTTTGGCTGCTGTTTTGGCAGAAGATAGAGATAAGGACAACGTAGTCATTTCGCCTTTGAGCCTCAATATGGCGCTGGCGATGGTGTGGAATGGCGCAGCAGGCGATACCCGCACAGCCATACAGCAAGCGATGGGAATGTCTGATTATCAACCCGAAGAAGTAAACGCCTATTTCAAAAAACTGAATGAAGCGCTACTCAAAACAGACCCGTCAACGAAACTGGCGCTGGCCAATTCGATTTGGGCGAAAAAAGGTTTTCCGTTCAAGGAAAGTTTTTTTGACGTCAATCGTCAGTGGTACAATGCCAAAGTCAGCGAACTTGATTTCAGCGACCCGAAATCGGTCAATACGATCAATCAATGGTGTTCCGACAATACGAACGGATTGATTAAGAAAATGATAGATGAAATTCCGGGCGATATGGTCATGTATCTGATGAATGCACTGTATTTCAAAGGAATATGGTCAGAAGGTTGCAAGTTTGACACAAAAAATACCAAAGACGCCGATTTCCGGAAAGAAAACGGCGAAACCGTCAAAGTAAAAATGATGAACCAAACGGGCAATCAGCCGTATTATGCCGATGAAACCCTGTCGCTGACTTCGCTGCCCTACGGCAACGGCGCTTTCAGAATGATTTTTATGCTGCCGGGTAGCGGCGTTTCTTTCAATGAGATGGTGAAACGTTTGCAAGCTCCTGATTATTTGACAGGTTGCTTGCGGCAAGTATCTATGCGTGAAGTCAATTTGTTTATTCCAAGATTCAAAATCGAATATGATATTAATTTGAAACAGCCATTGGCTGATTTGGGCATGGAAATTGCTTTCAATCCCTTGCTTGCCAATTTTTCGGGAATGTCTGACAGGCAACTCTTCATCTCGGAAGCCAAACAAAAAACTTACATCAAAGTCAATGAGGAAGGTACGGAAGCAGCCGCTGTAACAAGTATCGGAATAAATAAGTCTGCAGGCCCCCCTCCACAGCCGGTAACTTTCCGTACCGACCGTCCGTTTCTGTTCATGATTCAGGAGCAATCAAGCGGGGTGATTTTGTTTATGGGCAAGATTGGGCAGGCGATGGAGTAGTGTTAAGTTAACAATGAACAATGAATAATGAACAATTCAAATATGCCGATTATGCCGCCATGCCGGTAGTCAACTCCCCACGCATGGGCGTGTGCGCGTATGAAGGAGGAACGATTGACCGCGAACGGGATGGCGTCTATAAGATGTAAAATCATACGCCATGGACCAGCCAAAAATCGAACGTCTGCTGCGATTAATGAAAATGCTGACCGGCAACATCTCATACACTGTCAACGAATTAGCTGACAGATTAGAAATGTCGGAGCGAACAGTGTATCGCTACATTGACACTTTTCGCGAAGCCGGTTTTGTTGTCAAAAAACAAGATGACGTGTTTCGTCTTGATAAATCTTCGCCTTATTTCAAAGACATTAGCCAACTGATTCATTTCACAGAAGAAGAAGCCTGTATCCTGAAAAGCGCCATTGAAAGTATCGACGAAAATAACCTGCTCAAACAGAACCTGAAAAAGAAACTGTACACTGTTTACGATTATAAAATCCTCGCAGATACAGTCGTTCACAAAAAAGACGCCAAAAATGTCAATTTATTGATAGAAGCCATTGATAATAAACAACAAGTACAGTTATGCAATTATAGCTCATCTCATAGCAAAACAATCCGTAATCGTGTAGTAGAACCTTTTTCTTTTACCACCAATTTTATCCAGATGTGGGCGTATGACATTGAAGAAAAAAATAATAAATTATTTAATATCAAACGAATAGAGAGCGTTCAGATTCTTCCTCAAACATGGAAATACTCCACCGAACACGTCACCGGAAAGATCGATATTTTCCGTATCAGCAGTTTCGAACAAATACCGGTCAAACTGAAATTAAATCTTCTTGCATTCAATTTATTGATTGAAGAATACCCTTTGTCCGAAAAATTTTTGACAAAACTCAATGCCAACGAATGGATGCTCGAAACAAATGTATGCAGTCTCGAAGGCGTCGGACGTTTCGTTATGGGGCTGTTACAAGACATTGAAATCCTTGAACCGGAGGAGTTGAAAGATTTTGTTCATAAAAAACTACAATTATGTAAAAATTTATAGGCTGTGTCAAGAGTTGTCAAAACGCAGAACTAATTTTGCCCCGTTTAATTAAAAAAGTCAAATTTAAAATGAAGGAGGAAACAACGATGAACGACAGACATTTTTCAGATTTTCACATTGCCGGATTCAACTATTACGACGCTGTTGATGTATTTTACGATTTAAAAATCGGCACCCCGCTATCCCTCAAAGCCGAGTCACAAAACCGGTATGACCCTAAGGCTGTGGCAATTTATTATCAGGAGACGAAACTTGGTTATATTCCAAGAGCAGAAAACGAGATCCTAAGCAAGTTTTTAAACTTAGGTTATTCCGACTTATTTGAAACGAAAATCTGCCAAATCTCCCCCAACACCCACCCTGAAAGACAAGTTCGGGTCGTGGTGCGGATTTGTGAAAAGAAATGACAAATGATTCATCAATATGGAAGATGATTTTGGTATAAAAAACGACCCGTTAGAATTGACCAGGAAGTATTTGGATATACAATCTGAACTTGATGCAAAAATTGAAGCGGAACTGAAAGACCATTTTCGGGGTTTCGGTTTTTGCCACACTTAATTGTCTCGATCACAGAGCGTTTACGGAGCAATATTTTATCTCTCAACGTCATAAGTCTGTTTTTCATATTGTTTTTGATCCCGGTAACCAGGTGTAAACCGTCCTGAAAAAGCAGTTCCGTCAATGCCGCAGAAATATAGCCCTTATCTCCATAAAGTTTCCCAGACAGTTTCTTTATCAACGGATTAATGACACTCAAATCACGGTCGTCCGTGTTTGCAGGCGTTATGCAAAAGTTTAAAAGTTCACCTTTGTCGTTGCAGATCAAATGCAGTTCTGATTGAAATTCGTTGTGATTTCTGAAATTTCTTTTGTATCTTTGTGCCGTAGCATATTTTAAACACATTGATAACATGAAACGATGTTTTTTAATTTTGATTTTGGGCATTACAGCACATTTATCGACGTTTGTCCAATATAAGTTTGATAATATCCTTTATGGAGCGGCTTATTATCACGAGTACATGCCTGCCGAACGTTTGGATGAAGATATTCGTATGATGAAAGAAGCCGGAGTGACGGTGGTTCGCGTAGGCGAATCGAGTTGGGGACTTTTTGAACCGCAGGAAGGCGTTCGCTTAAACCATGGGATGTAATTATTGTTGAAGAATAAGTTTCTCGGAAATAGATAGTTATGAAAAAGCCGATCATTCGCCCCCTTTTGCTGTTAATCTTCAGCCTGTTTGCAGTTGTTCAGCTTGTTGCTCAAGCGCAAATAAACGATTGGGAAAACCCCGACGTAATCGGCATAAACAAAGAAGATTACCATGCTACGCTCACGCTTCCCTCAAAGAAGCAAGAGTGCAAGGAAATCATTTCCTTGAATGGATTGTGGAAATTTCACCGGTCGCCAGACCCCTCGAAACGCCCTGTCGATTTCTACAAAAACGATTACAATGCTGCCGGTTGGGATAAAATTTTTGTTCCGGGTAATTGGCAAATGCAGGGTTATGATAAACCGATTTATACAAATATCGCTTATCCTTTCAAAAAAGACCAACCGAGAATATTAAGCGAACCTCCTAAAGATTATTACAGTTACGAAAACCGTAATCCGGTGGGTTCATACCTTACTTCGTTTACCGTTTCCGGTAAACAGGGAAAACGGTTTTACCTCCATTTCGAGGGTGTAAAATCGGCTATGTATGTATGGGTTAATGGGGAAAAAGTCGGTTACAGCGAAAATTCGATGTCGCCTGCCGAATTTGATGTAACAGATTATGTGGTTCAAGGACAAAATCGTTTGGCGGTCGAAGTATATCGCTGGTCGGATGGCAGTTACCTCGAAGACCAGGATATGTGGCGGTTGAGTGGAATATTCCGTCCGGTTGAACTTTGGATACGTCCCGAAACACATATCAAAGATTATTCGATTACTGCAGAATTAGCGGATAATTTTCGTTCGGCGCAAATCAAACTGACGGCTCAAATCAGAAACATGTCGAAAAAAAATGTCAATAATATAATCCTCGAAGCGCTGATAACAGGGAAAGACACTAACGGAAAAAACATCACAAAAAAAATGTCCGGTTTTCTTAATCAAATCAACCAATCATCCGGCGGAGAAATTACTTTGTCGGGAATCTTGGAAAATCCGTTGTTGTGGTCGGCTGAAAAACCTTATTTGTACGATGTAGAGCTAAATCTGAAAAATAAAAACAAGGTTATTGAAACCTTTATTTATCATCTCGGTGTGCGTAAAATTGAGATTGACGGAGAAATTTTTAAAATCAACGGGCAACCTGTCAAACTGAAAGGCGTAAACCGTCATGAATTTCACCCCCGAACAGGCAGTTATGTAGATGAAGCAACCCTACGAAAAGACCTGCAATTGATGAAACAAGCCAATATCAATATGATACGGACTTCGCATTATCCGCAGTCTCCGTTGGCTTATGAATTGTATGACCAATACGGATTTTATGTTATGGACGAAGCGAATAACGAAAGCCATGATTATGGGATTGGAAACCGCGAACTCGGCGATAATCCCGCATGGACAAAAGCCCACTTGGACAGAGCCTTGTCGTTATACCACCGTGATAAAAACCACCCATGCGTCGTGTTTTGGTCGCTGGGAAACGAAGCCGGAGCCGGAAGAAATGCCAAAGCGATGGCTGATACGATTCGCGCTTTAGACCCTTCGCGTAAGATTTACTATGATTCCGACCGTTCGGTATCGGATGTGTATGACGAAGGCTATTTGCCTCCGGATCGATTCAAAGCCTTGGGAGAAAAAATCAAAGACCGCCCTGTGTTTATGCGCGAGTATGCTTACGCTATGGGAAATGCACTTGGCAATTTGCAGGAATATATGGATGTTATTGAAGGCGATTCAAGCATCATCGGAGCCGCTGTTTGGGAATGGAACGACCATGGAATAGCGAAAAAAATAGACGGCTCGCCTTTAAAATACGGAAATAATCCGCACGCATTAATGCTTGAAAAAGATGAATTTTTTGCCTACGGAGGCGACTTTGGCGATGTGCCCAATTCCGGAGCAGATTGCATCAACGGGTTGGTAGGAGCCGACCGCATACCGCATCCGGAATATTACCAAGCGCAAAAAGTATATCAAAATATTGATTTTACGCTTTCAGGAAACAATATCCTATTGAAAAACAAATTTTACTTCACTTCATTAAACGAATTTGATTATACTTACGAATGGGTAGAAAATGGAAAAGTGATTGACAACGGAAAACTTCAACTATCTGCTCAATCCACGCTGCCTGTTCCTTCCCTTCCAAATACGAACGGCGAAATATTCTTAAATGTATATGCCCGTCTGAAAGAGCCAACCTTGTGGGCAGATAAAGGTTTTGCTGTTGCCAAAGAACAATTTTTGGTAAAGCAGGTAAATAGTAATCCGATAAGCGCAACCGGCACGGATGTAAAATTGGAAGAACTTCCGGATATGCTGCAAATAACTGCCGGTACAAACGTTTTCAGGATCAATACAAAGAATGGGGCATTAATAAGTTGGAAACAGAATGGTGATGAACTGTTGAACGGAGTATTGGAACCTTATTTCTGGAAACCCGCGAATGATGTTCAAAAAAGAAACGGCTACAACCAACGACTTGGCGCATGGAAAAATGCCGCACAGAACAGGATAGTAAAATCTGTAAAACAACTTGTCAAAGATAAATTGGCTATTATTGATATAAATATGAACCTGCCGGACATCGGCGCCGATTATCAACTTTGTTATACCATCAACGGAGAAGGGAAAATTCAGGTAGATGCGACTTATACGCCTTATAAAGACGACATACCCAAGATACCGAAATTCGGAATGAGAATACGTCTTCCGGCAGATATGACAAATGTAGAATGGTATGGACGCGGGGAATTTGAAAATTACCCCGACCGCAAGAGCGGATACTTTATCGGACTGTATTCAAAGCCTTTGAGCGAATTTATTACGAACTACGTGGTTCCGCAAGATAATGCCAACCGCTGCGATGTACGCTGGTTTTCGTTAGGAAACGGAAACCGGAATATCAAAATAACAGGACTTCAACCACTCTGTTTCAGGGCATGGTCTTATAGCGAAGACGACCTTGAAAAGGCGCGGCATCCACAGGATTTGCCCGTTCGGGATTTTGTCAATGTAAATATTGATTTAAATATCCACGGAGTTGGAGGAAATGACGGCTGGGGCGCCCGTACAATGGACAAATACACCATCGACGGCAATCAACCCTATCATTATGGTTTTATTTTGGAATATTGCAGGATGACGAAATCAGCTAACAATCAATCAATAAATTAATAAATAAACTATCATGAATTATAAATTTTGTGTATATTTCGTATTGATTTTAGTTAATAGTTTGATTACCACAAGTTGTAATCAAGTTAAAGCGCCTGCTCCATGCGGTCCCGTTCCGAGTGAAAACCAGATGCGATGGCAGGAAATGGAGTATTATGCCTTTCTGCATTTCTCAACAAATACTTTTACCAATGAAGAATGGGGTTTTGGCACGGATAGCGATGCTAAACTTTTTAATCCCACAGAATTGGACTGCCGCCAATGGGCGCGGGTATGCAAAGAAGCCG
>Ga0209628_10002966_pt1 | contig 11722 bp, 8 predicted proteins | sample TergutCu122P4_FD_187285 | JGI IMG/M metagenome (GOLD analysis project Ga0209628, IMG submission 187285) | Cubitermes ugandensis P4 segment gut microbial communities from Kakamega Forest, Kenya - Cu122 P4 (SPAdes) (version 2) | ecosystem: Host-associated > Arthropoda: Insects > Digestive system >...
GATCTTGATTTCGTCGGGCGTGATTACGCCGGGACAGTTGGGGCCGAGCAGCAGGGTTTTTTTTCCGCCGGCCGCCTCTTTGGCTTTCATCTTGCCGCGCACTTCGAGCATGTCGCGGATGGGGATGCCTTCGGTGATGCAGATGACCAAGTCCAGGTCGGCCTGTACCGCTTCCCAGATGGCCGCCGCCGCGCCGGCGGGCGGCACGTAGATCACGCTGACGGTGGCGCCGGTTTGGCTCTTGGCTTCTTGCACGCTGCCGAAAATGGGCACGCCGAAAATCTTTTCGCCCGCCTTTTTGGGGTTGACGCCGGCGACAAAGCAGTTTTTGCCGTTGGCGTACTCGATGCACTTTTCGGTGTGGAACTGCCCGGTTTTGCCGGTGATGCCCTGGGTGATGACGCGCGTGTTTTTGTTAACGTAAATGCTCATCTCAAAATCTCTTGCTTACATGGAATAGAAAAGTCCGAAGGCCGCGGAGCAGGCCAAGCCAGTGGCGCCCGTGGACGGGCTTGGCCCGGCCACTGGGAGCGCCCCCTTCCAGGGGGGAGGCGCAACATCGCGCAGCGAGTGGAGACTGGGGGTAGCTCATTCCACCGCGGCGACGACTTTTTGCGCGGCTTCGGCCATGGTGTCCGCGCTGATGATGGGCAGGCCCGATTCGGCCAGCATCTGTTTGCCCAGGTCTTCGTTGGTGCCTTTCATGCGCACCACCAGCGGCACTTTCAAATCGACCGCGTGCGAGGCGGTGATGATGCCGGTGGCGATGGTGTCGCAGCGCATGATGCCGCCGAAGATGTTGACCAAAATGGCCTTGACCTTGGGGTTGCGCAGCATGATCTTGAACGCCTCGGTCACCTTTTCCGGCGTGGCGCCGCCGCCCACGTCCAGAAAGTTGGCCGGCGCCGCGCCGAACAGCTTGATGGTGTCCATGGTCGCCATGGCCAGTCCGGCGCCGTTGACCAGGCAGCCGATGTTGCCGTCCAGGCTGATGTAGGCCAGGTCGAATTTGCTGGCTTCGACCTCCGCCGGGTCTTCCTCGTCCAGATCGCGCAGCGCCACGATTTCGGGGTGGCGGAAAAGGGCGTTGGCGTCAAAGTTGAACTTGGCGTCCAGCGCGATGATGCGGCCCTTGCTGTCGCGGTTGAGCGGGTTGATCTCGACCAGGCTGGCATCGGTTTGCATGTAGCACTGGTAGAGTTTTTTGCACAGATCGACGAATTGCGGCGTTGCGTCCTGCGGCATCCCGATGCCCCGCGCCAGTTCGTCCGCCTGCGCATCGGTGATGCCGGCGCTCGGATCGACGAATACCTTGATGATCTTTTCGGGCTGGCTGTGCGCCACTTCCTCGATGTCCATGCCGCCTTCGCTGGAGGCGATAAAGGCCACCTTCTGCGTCGCGCGGTCGGTCACCACCGAGACGTAGTATTCCTTTTGAATATCCGCGCCTTCCTCGATGTACAGGCGCCGCACTTTCTGGCCTTGCGCTCCGGTCTGGTGCGTGACCAGCTGCATGCCCAGAATCTGCCCGGCGAGGGCTTTGACCTCGTCGATACTCTTGGCGAGCTTGACGCCGCCGCCCTTGCCGCGCCCGCCGGCGTGGATTTGCGCCTTGACGACCCACACCGGGCCGCCGAGTTTCTGGGCGGCTTCCACCGCTTCTTGCACGGTAAACGCCGCAATGCCGCGCGGCACCGGCACGCCGAATCGACGCAGGAGCTCCTTGCCCTGGTATTCGTGGATTTTCATGAGATTGCTTGGAGGTGATGACGAGGATAGCGGACTGCCGGGTATACCGCCGCGCCGCAGAGTAATAAATGTATCATGCGCAAGGCTGTTTTGCCACGTGTACTCAACTCTTAACGCTCAACGTTTTATCATGCACCAGGTTTTCATTGATGGCGAAGCCGGTACCACCGGCCTGCAAATCCGCGAGCGCCTGGCGCGCTTGCCCAGCGTGGAATTGCTCGGTATCGATCCGGCGCGGCGCAAGGACCCGGCGGCCAAGCGCGAGCTTTTCGCCCGCGCCGACGTGGTGATTTTGTGCCTGCACGACGACGGCGCGCGCGAAGCCGTGGCGCTGGCCGACAGCCTGCCCGGCGGCGGGCCGCGCATCATCGACGCCAGCACCGCGCACCGCGTGGCCGAGGGCTGGGTCTACGGCTTTGCGGAATTGGCGGCGGGCCAGGCCGAAGCCATCGCGCGCGCCCGGCGCGTAACCAATCCCGGCTGCTATCCCACCGGCGGTATCGCGCTGCTGCGCCCGCTGGTCAATGCCGGGCTGCTGCCGCGCGAGTACCCGATCGTCATGTCCGGCTACTCCGGTTATTCGGGCGGCGGGCGGCAGATGATCGAAGCCTACGAAGTGGCCAAAACCGCGCCGCCGCTGGAGGTTTACGGCCTGGCGCTGACGCACAAGCATTTGCCCGAGCTGTGGCGCTACAGCGGCCTGACGCGCCGCCCCATCTTCGTGCCCGCCGTGGCCAACTATTACGCCGGCATGATCGACCAGATCGGCCTGCAATTGGATTTGCTGCACGGTGTGACGCGCCGCGCGCAACTGGAAGGCGCCCTGCGCGCCCACTACGCGGGCAGCCCGTGGGTGCGCGTGGTGCCGCCCACGGAAAACGGCCGGCTGGAGCCGACCGCGCTTAACGGCGGCGACGCGATGGAGTTGAGCGTTTACGGCGATGACGCGCTCGGCCAAGCCGTGCTGACCGCGCGCTTGGACAATTTAGGCAAGGGCGCCAGCGGCGCGGCGGTGCAGAACCTGCGGCTGATGCTGGGGATTTAAAGCCGTTCCACGGCGGCCAACACGTCGCGCAGGTTGGCGGTAGGGGCGACCGGCCGGTCGCGCCCTACGAGCGGATTGAAAGTAAGAGGAGATTCGCGACAAAAAACCATTTTCTTAGCATGGTATTAGGCGGGCAAAAGGAATCGTGACAAAATAGCGCGACCGTTCGTTTTATTTTCACGTTTTCCCTGTGCCCGCCATGCTCGATTCAACGTCAGTCACGCCGCCGGAGCGCTCCGCCCGCCCGGAACGGCAGGTCCATGCGCGCAGCGTCGCCGGCGCGGCGCCCAAGGGTCAGCAGACCAAGGCGGCGGTGGTGGATGCGGCGCTCAATCTGGCCTCGCAAGTCGGGCTGGAGGGGTTGTCGATCGGCGCCGTGGCCGAACTCACGCACATGAGCAAGTCGGGCGTTTTCGCCCACTTTGGCTCGCGCGAGGAATTGCAAATTTCGGTGGTGCGCGCATACCACCGCCGTTTCGAGCTGGAGGTGTTTCGCCCCACGCTGACACAACCGCGTGGCCTGCCGCGCTTGCGGGCGCTGTTTGCCAACTGGGTCAAGCGCACCACCGCCGAGATTGATGCCGGCTGCCTGTTCATCAGCGGCGCCACCGAGTTCGACGACCGGCCCGGCCCGGTGCGCAATGCGCTGGTCGAGTCGTTCCGTTTGTGGCAGGCAGCCATCCAGCATGCCATCGCCCAGGCCAAAAAAGCCGGCCATTTGCGTGTCGAGGCCGACGAAAAACAGATTGTTTTCGAGATTCACGGCCTGATTCTGGCGCTGCATTACGAGGCGCGTTTTTTGCGCCTGCCCGATTCGATTGAGCGTGCCGCCACGGGTTTTGAAACCATTATCGCGCGCCACGCCAATTCCAATGCGGCGATTGGCCCGTCCAGCACCGCACCGTCCCCGCACAGCCCGCGCCGTCGCATCACGACCGCGCATTGAGCTGTTCTTTCCAACCCCCCCAGGAGCTTTAACCATGCCCACCTATACCCCGCCCTTGCGCGACATGCAGTTCGTGCTGCACGAAGTTCTGAACGTAGCCGAGGCGTTCAAGGAGCTGCCGCCGCACGCCCAAACCGACGCCGATACCCTGAACTCGGTGCTCGAAGAAGTGGGCCGGTTCGCCGCCGAGGTCACTTTCCCGCTCAATATGTCGGGCGACGCCGAGGGCTGCAAGCTCGACAACGCCACCCACGCCGTGACCACGCCCAAGGGGTTCAAGGAGGCTTACGCCAAGTTCGTCGAAGGCGGCTGGCCGGCCTTGGCCTGTATGCCCGAATATGGCGGGCAGGGGCTGCCGCTGGTGGCCGACCAGTGCATGTACGAGATGCTCTATAGCGCCAATCAGTCTTGGACGATGTACGCGGCCCTGTCGCACGGTGTTTATGCCGCGCTGTACGTGCACGGCAGCGACGCGCAGAAAAAGATGTTCCTGCCCAAGCTGACCACCGGCGAGTGGACCGGCACCATGTGCTTGACCGAACCGCATTGCGGCACCGACTTGGGGCTGCTGCGCACCCGGGCCGAACCGCAGGCCGACGGCACTTACAAGCTGACCGGCAACAAAATTTTCATTTCGGCCGGCGAGCACGATTTTGCCGGCAATATCGTCCACCTGGTGCTGGCCCGGCTGCCCGACGCGCCCAAGGGCAGCAAGGGTATCAGCCTGTTCGTGGTGCCCAAGTTCCTGGTCAACGCCGATGGGTCGCTGGGCGCGCGCAACGGCATTTACTGCACGGGGCTGGAGCACAAGATGGGCATACACGGCAACGCCACCGCGCAAATGGCGCTGGACGGCGCGGTCGGCCTGATGGTGGGCCAGCCCAACAAGGGGCTGCCGGCGATGTTCGTGATGATGAACGCCGCGCGCCTGGGCGTGGGCTGCCAGTCACTGGGCCTGACGGAGGTGGCGTACCAAAACGCGCTGGCCTACGCCAAGGAACGCCTGCAAATGCGCTCGCTGTCGGGCACCAAGGCCAAGGACAAGGAAGCCGATCCGATCATTGTCCATCCCGACGTGCGCAAGATGCTGCTGACGGCCAAGGCTTATGCCGAGGGCGGGCGGGCGACGCTGCTGTTTTGCGCGCTGCTGATCGAGCAGCAGCTGTACCACCCGGACGCCAAGCTGCGCGCTGAAAACGGCGAGCTGATCGAGCTGCTGACCCCGATCGTCAAAGCCTTCTTCACCGACAACGGCCATATCGCCACCAATGCCTGTATGCAGGTGTTCGGCGGTCACGGCTACATCAAGGAAAACGGGATGGAGCAGTATGTGCGCGACAACCGCATCAACATGATCTACGAAGGCACCAACACCGTGCAAGCGCTGGATCTGCTGGGCCGCAAGGTGCTGGGCAACAACGGCGAGACGCTCAAGAAGTTCGGCAAGCTGGTCGAGCAGCTGGTGCGGGAGGAAGGCGTCAACGAGCAGATGAGCGAGTTCATCACGCCGGTGGCGCAGCTGGCCGATCAAATGGTCAAGTTCACCACCGAGATCGGCTTCAAGGCGTTTCAAAACCACGACGAAGCGGGCGCGGCGGCGGTGGACTATCTGCGCGTGCTCGGTCATTTGGTGTTCGGCTACGCGTTCGCGCGCATGGCCAAGGTGGCGCTGCGCAAGATCGCCGAAGGCAGCACCGACCCGTTCTACACGGCCAAGCTGCAAACCGCGCGGTTTTATTTCGCCCGGCTGTTCCCCGAGACCCTTTCGCTGATGCGCACCGCGCGCACCGGCGCCAAGGTACTGATGGATACCGACGCCGCGCTGGCCTGATGGATTTGGATCCTAATTTTTAAGGAGATATGCCATGAAACGTATCCTTGCCGCCTTGGCCATGGCCTTGCTGGCGGGCGCCGCTTTCGGCCAAGCCAAGCCCGGCACCGGCCCCGGCTGCCCGCCTACCGGCTGTCCCATGGATTTCAACAGCACCATCGGTTTGTGGAGCAATGGGCAGTGGGGCGGAACAGTGGAGCGCCCCGCCAATCTCAACGAGCCGGTCGGGCTGTGGCGAACGATCGACGACAAAACCAACAAGCCCAAGGGCGTGGTCATGATCGTCAAGCGCAACGGCGAATATTTCGGGAGCATCCAGGCCAAACTGGTGGACGATCCCCGGCACATCTGCCCAATTTGCCCCGGTGACCGCAAGGACGCGGAAATCATCGGCATGGAGGTTATTCGTCACGGACGCGCCTCGAAAAAAGGGCCAACTATTTACGACGGAAGGGTTCTCGATCCCGAGGAGGGCAAGGAGTACAGCGGCTATCTGACCATGCTGGACGGCGGCACCAAGCTCAAGATGAGCGGTTGCGTGCTGTTCGGTCTGATTTGCCGCTCGCAGGTCTGGGAACGGCTGGACAGTATGCCTCCAGAAGCCCATCTCTGACCCTTATAGCGGGGGCGGTCGCGGTGGCTGTGTTTCCTAGCGTGATGCGGCCGCCCCCGTTTTTTCTTTTTTCGTGAGGATTGATGAGATATGTCTAAATTCCAAGTCAAGAAAGTGGCCGTGCTCGGCGCCGGCGTGATGGGGGCGCAGATTGCCGCGCACCTGGTCAACGTGGGCGTGCCGGTGCTGTTGTTTGATCTTGCGCAAAACCCGCCGTCCGGCGGCGAACCCGGCTCGAAGAACGGCGCCGTTACCCGTGCCATCGAGAACCTGAAACGGATCAACCCCTCGCCGATCGGCGTACGCGAGGACTTGGCGCTGATCGAACCGGCCAATTACGACGACGACTTGGCGCGGCTGGGTGAATGTGATCTGGTGATCGAGGCGATCGCCGAGCGCATGGACTGGAAGCACGCCCTGTACGCGAAGATCGTGCCGCACTTGGCCAAGCACGCGGTTTTGGCCACCAATACCTCCGGCCTGTCGATCACCGAGTTGGGCAGCGCGCTGCCCGCATCGCTCAAACCGCGCTTTTGCGGCCTGCATTTTTTCAATCCGCCGCGCTACATGATGCTGGTGGAGCTGATCGCCACGCCGGACACCGATGCGGGAGTGCTCGACGAGCTGGAAACGTTTACCACCCGCACGCTGGGCAAGGGCGTGGTGCGCGCCAAGGACACGCCCAACTTCATCGCCAACCGCCTCGGCGTTACCGGGATACTGGCGACGATCCGGGAAGCCGAAAAATTCGGCATCACGCCCGAGATCGTCGATGACCTGACCGGCAAAAAGTTTGGCCGTTATTCCGGCGTTTTTCGCACCGCCGACATCGTGGGGCTGGACGTGCTGGGACACGTCATCGCAACCATGCAAAACGCGCTCGACGAAAAACGCGACCCGTTTTACCCGACCTTCACCACGCCGCCGATAGTGGCCAAGCTGATCGAGCTGGGCCATCTGGGCGACAAGACCAAGGCGGGTTTTTACAAGAAGGTGGGGCGTGACGTGCTGCGCTTTGACCTCGACGAGGAGGACTACATCCCCACCGGCGAGAACGCCGACCCGGTGTACGCGCGGATGTTCAAGCGCCCGGCGGCGGAGTTTCTCAAGCTGCTGCACGACAGCAAGGGGCCGCAAGGCCAGTTTCTGTGGGCCACCTTGCGCGACAGCTTCCACTATGTCGCCGTGCATCTGGCCGAAATCGCCGACAGCGCGCGCGACGTGGACCTGGCCATGCGCTGGGGTTTCCGCATGAGCCAAGGCCCGTTCGAGTTCTGGCAAGAAGCCGGCTGGGCGCAGGTCGCGCAATGGATACAGGAAGATATCGACGCCGGCAAGGCGCTGTGCAAGGCGCCGCTGCCGCGCTGGGTGTTCGAAGGCCCGGTGGCGCAAGCCGGCGGCGTCCATACGCCCGAAGGCTCCTGGAGTCCGGCCGCCAACCGCTTTGTGCCGCCGCGCAGCTTGCCGGTGCACGCGCGCCAACTGTTCCCGGAGCGCCTGTTCGGCTGCGGCGCGGTGCATTCCTCGCAGGCCGGCACCACCATCAGCGACGAGGCGGATTTGCGCCTGTGGACGCTCGACGGCGAAGTGCTGATCGCCACCATACACTCCAAGATGAACACCATCAGCCCCGACATGTGCGAGGCGATGCTGGCCGCGGTCGACTTGGCCGAGCGCGACTACAAAGGCATGGTGATCTGGTCGCCCGGCTACCAGCAGCCCGGCCTGCCGGCGCCGATTTTTTCCGCCGGCGCGGACTTGCAGGCCATGCTGCCGGCTTTCCTGGTTGCCGGCGTCGGCGCCGTCGAAGGCGCCCAGCAGATCATGCAGCAGATGATGCTGCGCATCCGCTACGCCAGCGTGCCGGTGGTCAGCGCGGTGCATGGGCTGGCGCTGGGCGGTGGCTGCGAGCTGCTGGTGTATTCGGCCAAGCGGGTGGCGGCAATGGAAAGCTACATCGGCCTGGTCGAGGTCGGCGTCGGCGTGGTGCCCGGCGCGGGCGGCCTGGCCTACATCGCGCGCCGCGCCGCCGAGCTGGCGCAGCGCTCCACCGGCACCGACATCCTGCCTTTCCTAACCGAAGGCTTTACCGCCGCGGCGATGGCCAAGGTGGGCATGAGCGCGTTGGAATGCCGCAAGATCGGCTACCTGCTCGACAGCGACATCATCGTGCCCCACAGCGACGAGGTGCTGTACGTGGCGCACCAGCAAGTGCGCGCGCTGCATGACGCCGGCTGGCGCCCGCCCGTCAAGCGCCTGTTCAAGGTCGCCGGCCGCAGCGCGGCTTCCACCATCGCCGGGCAGATGGTCAACATGCGCGATGGCGGCTTTATCAGCGAACACGACATGCTGATCGCCGGCAAGATCGCCCATATCGTGACCGGCGGCGATGTCGATGCCGGCACGCTGGTCAGCGAGGAATACATCATGACGCTGGAGCGCAAGGCTTTTTGCGAACTGGTGGTCATGCAAAAAACGCAGGACCGCATCATGGCGCTGCTGGCCACCAACCAGCCCCTTCGGAACTGAACGCGAAAGAGACACCCACATCATGACCAAGCAAATTCAAGACGCCTACATCGTCGCCGCCACGCGCACGCCCATCGGCCGCTCGCACCGGGGCTTTTTCCGCAACACCCGCCCCGACGACCTGCTGGCGGCCACCCTCAAGGCCGTGCTGGCGCAAGCGCCGGGGCTGGACCCGAAAGCCATCGAGGACGTGGTCTGCGGCTGCGCCATTCCCGAAGCGCAACAGGGCCTGAACGTGGCACGCATCGGCGCGCTGCTGGCCGGGCTGCCGGCCAGCGTCGGCGGCGTTACCGTCAACCGCTTTTGCGCTTCGGGCCTGTCGGCGGTGCAGGCGGCGGCCGACCGCATCCGCGTCGGCGAGGCCGATGTCATCATCGCCGCCGGGGTCGAAAGCATGACCATGGTGCCGATGACCGGCAACACGCCCTCGCTCTCGCCGTCGATCTTCGCCGGCAACGTGGACATCGGCATCGCCTACGGCATGGGCCTGACCGCCGAAAAAGTCGCCCAGCAATGGAAAGTTTCGCGCGCCGCGCAAGACGCCTTTGCGCTGCAATCGCACCAGCGCGCGCTGGCGGCGCAACAGGCCGGTGAGTTCGCCGACGAGATTACCCCCATCGAGGTGGTGGACCGCGGCGCCAATCTGGCAACCGGCGAAAACATCGAGCAACGCCGCACGGTCAATCTGGACGAAGGCCCGCGCGCCGACACCACCCTGGAAAGCCTGGCCAAGCTGCGCACGGTGTTCGCCCAGAAAGGCAGCGTAACCGCCGGCAACAGCTCGCAAACCTCCGACGGCGCGGGCGCGCTGATTCTGGCCAGCGAAAAAGCCGTCAAGCAATTCGGCTTGACGCCGCTGGCGCGCTTTGTCTGCTTTGCCAGCCGGGGCGTGCCGCCCGCGATCATGGGCATCGGCCCGATCGAGGCCATACCGGCCGCGCTGCGCCAGGCCGGCTTGCAACAAGACGCCCTGGACTGGATCGAACTCAACGAAGCCTTTGCCGCCCAGTCGCTGGCCGTCATCAACACCCTGGGACTGAACCCGGCCAAGGTCAACCCGATGGGCGGCGCGATCGCGCTGGGCCACCCGCTGGGCGCCACCGGCGCGATCCGCTCGGCCACGGTCATCCATGCCCTGCGGCGCAAAAAACTGCGCTACGGCATGGTCACCATGTGCATCGGCATGGGCCAAGGCGCCGCCGGGATTTTTGAGCGGGTTTGAAAAATTGAGCGTTGGGCGTCAGCCCGATAACACCAAACGTTGATTTGCGCGCGGGTTTTCTTGCCCCTCTCTCCTTGCGGGAGAGGGGTAGGGGAGACGGGGGTATGCACAACACAAGCTTTATGAGTCTGGCAAGGGTTGCCGCCCCCTCTCCCCAGCTTTCTCCCTGTATGGCCCGGAGACATAGGTAACGCTTGTCCGAGGACATGGGTAACACTTGATCTGCGATCATCATAATGCTCGCAGATCGATTTGTCCGATCTCGAAACGGCTGAACCATACCCCGAAACAGCCATCTTGCTCCTTGGCGCGCAATGCTGGTTTTGAGCACAGCCCTCTCATCCTGGCACAACAACAGTTCCACTTCAGAACGTCGCCTCGAAGCGGCCATCTTCGGGACAAAACTTACAAAAAAATGACAAGCATCGTCGCGCCGCAGCGGAGCCGTTTCTGAACCGCCGAGCCGTGCAGTCTTGCCTTTTTACAGAACAGACCAGATGGTAAGACCTTTACAGACTGCTTAGTTTGCTACAAAACAAGTAGCAAAAGAAAAAAAGGGCAGCCCCGCCAGCAGGATTTTTACTCAACCGGCGCCCGTAAAACCCCAGGCTTCAGTAGAAGTACTAATGCGTATTAGTACTAAATATTTTCCTCAAATTCTGGTGTTCAATTGGCAGGTCAGGCGATCCGCTGCATATGTTGCCTGAGAGTCCGCAAGGCGCCTCGTGTTCCCGGCGGGCAGTTCAACTACCGGCTTATAGAGCCACTTGCCATTGAGAGGTACGTCATGCAAATTAACGCATCCACAGTCTCCAACTACTTTGGTTCCCAAAACGTCGAGAGCAACCCCGAGGCCACCGATGCCGCCGGCCAACACAGCGCACCGGAGCCGGATAGGGCCGCGGGTACCGATACCGCCGGGCCATCAGGCGCCCTGAGGTATCTGTTGCCCGATCCCCGCATCGCCGCTCAACTCCAGCCGTCGGCGCGCCAGTGGCTGGCACAAAACCCCGGTGCGAGCGCCCAGGCCCTCATCAACTGGAGCTATGCCAACGGCGGCAACACCTATGACCGGGCGGCCCAATTCCTTAACCGGTTTGGCATCGACATCGACCAACTGGCCGCCAATCGGCAAGCTGTGGCCTCCAGCATCGTCGACGGAACTCAGCCGCCGCCCTCCGGCGGGCAGAGCCAACCGAGCGGCGGGTCAACAGCCGCGGGCGTCCAGGCATCCCCCCGGATGCAGGCGCTGGCCGACAATTCGCGGCAGGTTGCCGCCGAGCTTGGCACCACCGGCTGGTGTGCCAGAGGCGTGGAGATGGCGCTGAGCCGGACCTATGGCCTGGACATCTCCGGCAACGGCAATGATGTTGACAACGAACTGCAAAACAATGGGTGGCAGAAGGTCAACATGTCCTTGGAAGATGCCTTGAAAGTTCCTGGGCTTGTATTGGTCTGGGAGAAGACCTCCACCACCGCCGGCTCGATCTACGGCCACACCGCCATCACCCAGGGCGACGGGCACTCCTCCTCGTCCGACTTTGTGGAAAACAACACCCTTGCCAGCTCCGGCGGGCGCACCGGCCTGTCGATTTGGGCGCCACCGGGCGCCGTCATCTAGCGCTTGTCGGAATCGAACAACGGTCTACTGCGTATTCCGGCGATCGTGACCGCCGATTCCGATGATCGTGACCGGCGTGACCTGAAGGTTGGTTTTTTGTCGATTCCGGTATCGTGACCGGTGATTCCGGCATCGTGACCGCCGATTCCGGCGATCGTGACCGGTG
>Ga0209628_10002967_pt1 | contig 11719 bp, 10 predicted proteins | sample TergutCu122P4_FD_187285 | JGI IMG/M metagenome (GOLD analysis project Ga0209628, IMG submission 187285) | Cubitermes ugandensis P4 segment gut microbial communities from Kakamega Forest, Kenya - Cu122 P4 (SPAdes) (version 2) | ecosystem: Host-associated > Arthropoda: Insects > Digestive system...
ATTGGAGGTACCGCCGCGCATTTCGGGTCCGTAAGAGGGCATCCAACTTACCTCTTTATTTTGCATAACACCGGAGTAAGCCAAAATCTTTCCCATAGAAAGAACGCCCTGTCCGCCAAAACCTGCTATAATAATTTCTTCAGTCATAATCTTTTAAATATTAATTGTTAATTATTAATTATTAATTTTTAAATCTCCGAGTGGATAAAAAGGTAACATATTTTGTTCTAACCACTCGTTTGATTTCACGGGAGAGAGTTTCCATCCGGAGTTGCAGTTAGAAACAATCTCAATAAACGAGGTTCCTTGTTTAAGTTTAATGTTTTCAAACGCTTTGCGAATCGCTTTTTTGCATTTGCGAGCCAGCGCGGGTGTATAAACGGCTTGTCGGGTAACATACAACGCACCGGGGAGTTGCGCGATTAGTTCTGTAATTTTCAGCGGATTTCCCATAATATCCAACTCGCGTCCGTAGGGAGATGTGGAGGTTTTCATCCCTTTCAAAGTGGTGGGCGCCATTTGTCCGCCGGTCATGCCGTAGATGCCGTTGTTCACGAAAATCATCACTATATTTTCGCCACGGTTGCACGCGTGAATAGTTTCTGCGGTTCCAATGGCTGCCAAATCACCATCTCCTTGATAGGTAAATACGAAATGTTCGGGATAGAGGCGGTTCATGGCGGTTGCCAATGCGGGGGCGCGTCCGTGGGCTGCCTGAATACAATCCACATTGAAATAGTTGTACGCCAAAACGGCGCAACCAACCGGCGCAACGCCAATCGCTTTGTCTTGAATATCCATCTCTTCAATTACTTCTGCAATTAAGCGATGAATTAATCCGTGCCCGCAACCCGGACAATAGTGCATCACATTGTCCGTCAGCACGGCGGTCTTTTTATAGACCAAATTTTCGGGTTTTGAAATTTCTTCTTTTGTCATATTTTTTGTTTTTTGATTTTTTTTATTAACTACTAAAGGCTTTGAATAATAGTATTATGATCAATACTACTAAAGCGGGTACAAGTAAACCGGTCATTTTTTATAAATTTTTTAGTGCATCTAAAATTTCACTTGGCGTAGGAACGATTCCACCGAAACGCCCATAATGTTTCACCGGCACTTTGCATTCTACCGCTAATTTCACATCTTCCACCATTTGTCCGGCGTTCATCTCCACACTTAAAATACCTTTCATTTTGGTACCTATTTCGTGAATGATTTTGCTTGGATAGGGCCACAAGGTTATGGGGCGAATAAGTCCTGCCTTAATACCTTCTGCGCGGGCTAACTGCAACACTTTTTGGCAAATACGTGCCGATGAACCATACGCTACCAACAAATACTCTGCATCTTCGCATTGGAATGTTTCATAACGCACTTCGTTTTCTTCCACTACTTTATATTTCGCCTGCAAAGATTTGTTCAGTTGTTCCTGACGGGCTGATTCTAAGTGCAGCGAAGTAATAATGTTGCGTTCTCTTGATTTTGTTTTTCCGGTGGCTGCCCAAGGATAGGTTTTGGCAATATACTCATCGGTCCAGCGGGGTTTGTAATCGTCCACCTCTACTTTTTCCATTACCTGCCCAATAATACCATCGGTGAGCATCATCACGGGGTTTCTGTATTTGAAAGCCAGGTCGAAACTGAGTTCTACAAAGTCGTACATCTCTTGCACAGATGCGGGTGCTAAAGTAATGAGGCGATAGTCGCCGTGTCCGCCCCCTTTTGTAGTTTGAAAATAGTCGGCTTGGGAAGGTTGTATGGTACCCAGACCGGGGCCACCGCGCACTACGTTCACCACCAAAGCGGGAAGTTCTGCACCGGCAATGTAGGATAATCCTTCCTGCATTAAACTGATGCCCGGGCTGGAAGAGGTGGTCATTACCTTTTTACCCACAGCAGCGCCGCCATACACCATGTTGATGGAAGCTACTTCGCTTTCGGCTTGCAGCACCACCATTCCGGTTTTTTCGTAGGGTTTTTCCAGCATTAAATGCTCCAAAATTTCCGATTGCGGCGTAATGGGATAGCCGAAGTAGCCGTCGCAGCCACAGCGAATTGCACCCTCAGCAATCGCTTCGTTTCCTTTCATTAATCTTAGTTCTTTCATAAATTTTTTATTGATTAATATTTAAATGATTTTATTGTTTTTTTTGAATTACTTTATCTTATGTAACTATATTTTCATAATCTTATTGTTTATAATTATAAAGGATTACATCCGGAACAATACTTTTTTTGTTAATAGAAAACTGCACAACAAATGTTTACTTGTAAAATTAAAAGTAACCTTACATTCCGGCGAAAATTGAGTTTTCTTTTCCGATTCCTGTGCCAATACTCCTAAAAAAACTCCTGTGAAAAAAAATATGATTAAAAGATAGGGTTTCATAACACTGCAAATTTTGAGGTTAAAATTTTGTCTTTAAATTTGTTATAATAATTTACTGCACGGCAACTTTTTTTACAATCACATTATTGTTAACCTCCAACTTTACATAGTAAATTCCTGCCGGCAGGTCTGTTTGATTTATATGCACTGTTTCCTCGTGGCAGCTTACTCCTCCAATTTTCAGCCCCATGGAATTGAAAATTTCTACAGTATAGTGTTCTATTCTACCTAAGATTTTTACGGTAAAATTACCATCGTTGGGGTTGGGAAAAATGGTGAAATCTACCTCGTTTATTTCTATATCGTTCATTGCCATCTGCAACGAAGCCAACATCTCCTCATCAGGAAGAGATTCTTCAGGTGCATGGGAAGGAGGGGGGCTTATATTTTCATCGCCCCTGTTACCTATTTCACATCTATTTATTTCAAACAACACATTTGCACCATCTCTAATATAAGTATCCGGATTGATAAGGATTCTGTTTTCTGCATAGAATTTAACAACAGCACCGCTTTGGATAATGGTATTGCTAATGGTTATGGTGCAACCTGTTTTAGTAGTATTTGTATTTGATTTATAGGTTTTGCTTATAGGTAGATTGCCCTCACAAGTAAAAATACCATCAAGCGTAAAAACTTCTGTTTGATCAGGATCTAACCAATCTCTTAGTCTTGTGCTACTGCTACTGCCATCCCAGGAAACATCAAAACGACCATACCAATGAAGTACTGGGGGACAAATGGGCGAACCATAACGTCCGCGATTTTGCCCAACAATTCTATGCTCTTGGTTAAAAAATGGCGCACCAGATGAACCGGGTTCAGTAGTACCATTATTTAAAGTTACTTGCCAATGTGAATCAGGTGGAGAGTACACCCAAGACCAATAAGAAGATACAGCCGGATAATACGAAAATGATATTTTCATCGGTTTACCTCTGGGATGATGAATAACAGTGGAAGATAAAGGAGTAGTATTGTTTCTATCCCAACCCGCATAATAGATTCCCTCTTCAGATTTGGGTTGATGAGTTAATTTCAATAAGGCAAAATCTGAATCTGTGTTATGTGCTTTTAACTCAGCACCTGTAAAACTTTTATGTCCACTCGGTCTGCCCCCATCACATCTGGGTCTCCAATAACCAAATCTAAAAATACAAGTTTCCGGATTAGTAGTTTGATACCCGCTTGAAAAAAAGCAGTGATTTGCAGTTAAATAATAGGGGGTTAAGTCTTTGCGTACATTGTTTAATAAACATCCTGTACAGAAGGCAGTGTTATTATTTGTAAGAATCAAAGATACAGCATGTCTCTCCACACACCAATCATCTCCTTCTGCACACAATACATCATGATGACATTCAAGGATATCAACACGGCTATCTTCATTAAACATATCTTTATATGCGTGAATAACTTTCCCAATACTAATCATGACTTTTTCTGAATATGACTTTTCAAAATATTCCAAAACAATAGTATTTCCCTGCACTAAATCAGTTGCAAACAGGTTGTATTCATTGTTGCTTGTTCTTGCAGTAAATGCGCCCAGAACCATACTTTCATCCTCGTTATAAACAAAAAACTGTGCCTCTTGTGGTAGCCAAAATTTATTAAAAATTAAATTGATAGAATACGCATTTTCCGAAAATATTTTCAATCTCCACAGTCTATCCCCGTTTATTAAGGTATCCCATGTACCACAATTAGTTATATTTAGATTAGCATCTATATCATAACCAAAACGGTAAGGCTTTAATTCTCCTTTTTCTGTTTCATCAACTCGCATAAGAGAATCTGCATTCACAGGAGGCATAACTATAGTTTCTATAGAATTTCTTAAACCTGATATTGCAAAACTTGGAGGAATTCCCTCTTCACTCATTTGAGCATAAGATTGCTTTACTATAAGAAATACTAGTAAAATAGTTAATATTTTAATATTTTTCATTGTTCAATTCTTTTAGATAAAATTAATACATTAAAATTTTGCACTTTTGAAAAATGGATATACAGTTTGTTATTCTCTATTTTATAACATAAAAAATTGTTTACACATTCTACTATCAATTCCTCTTTTTTAATCTCTTTTTTTCCAGGAGGTAGCATTAGCGAACCTCCTACAATAGGACAAAAAATTCCATTTCTGCTATATAGAAAATAATCCCCCCCCATTTCATTCCAGTATATTAAAGAGAATTTTCCGCTTTCATAAAAAACAAATCTTCCTTTGTCAATTTTCTCTTTTTCTTTTATAGCTTCACCATCAATCGTATATCCATAAGATTCTAAATCCCATTCTCCAATAAGTGCACTGCTTTCTGGAATACCTTGCTTCACAAAGCAATAACAAATTTCTGCTTTATCAGGTTTACATGAATTACTAAAAATGATAAAAAGAAAGGCTAATAAGGTTAAAAAAAGTTTTTTCATAATTATATCATCTTGCTTTTGATAAATAAAAATTTTCATTTATAGCCTTTTGTAAATCGTTTTCATATATTTCACAGGTAATTCTTTTACCCGTTTTGCAATGACAAGCAAAACAGACTTCCGATATACCATCATTTGTAATTAGTACGGTAACAACATGGATACCTTTGCGACTCAAGTATTTTTTTACTTTTTTTGTTTTTTCTTTTTCGGGTACACTTGCTACGCCCCACTTATCTGAACAACCGGTCTCGTTGTAATATACCCAAACTGTATCTTTTTGGCATGAAAAAAAAAGTAGAACCAAAAGTACAATGGTTATTATTATTGATATTTTTTTCATAATTCTAACATTTAAAAAAAAAATAATTATTTTGCAAATAAACAAAAAAAATTGTTAATTGCCTTTACTATTTAATTGTTGCAATTCTTTTATCTGCTTTTCTAATTCTATTACATACAGCGTAAGTTCTTCAATTTTTAGCAACAGTTTCCCTTGCATATCGCCAAGGTCAATACCATTTTCCTGTATTTCCTGTGCAGTGGGTATTTCGGGCAAGTGGTGGTTTTGTTTAATAAATTGTTCCAATTCAGATAAAGGGCGGAGATTGTAATTGGATTCAAAAACGTGGTCGTACCAATAACTCCCCACACAACTTAATAAAACCTCTATTTTTTCTGCAAATATTTTTTTTGTGCTTAAAACGCCGTTGCCATACACTACAAAAACATCACTATTTGTTGTTGTGTTTCTTATGGCTAATGCTTTTGTTAAATCGTTGTTTACCTTTATATAAGAAGCATAATTCCAATCAGTAGCAGTTGTATGCTCTATATTTATTCCTGTTGCATTGTTGGCAGTAATTTGCAATTTTGCCTGCGGATTTGATGTACCAATACCTACATTACCATCAAAATAAGTATTTCCAACCACATGCAATTTATGTGTCGGGTTGCTGAAGCCCACACCCAAATTTCCGTTAATATATGTAATACCATTAATATTTGCACTTGTAGCCATAATCTGCCCACTTACATCCAATTTTGCATTTGGGTTTTTCGTTCCAATGCCTACATCGCCATTTGCCGTAAGGATAAGATTATTATTAGTGGTAACAATTGAAGAGCCGGCAGCACCCGTGTCGGAGGTTTCAAATGATATACTACCATTTGCATTGAAATTGAGAAAACTTGAAAAACCCTGCTCAATTCTTACATTTCCTGAGGATGTATAAGTGGCATTATATCCAATGTATTTATTTCCTCCGTTGTGAAAGGTCCAAATATCCCCTATTTGCATTTGTTCGTAAATATTACCTGTTGTTCCCACTCCCAACTTTCCTATAATGTAAGTATTCCCTGAAATATTTATATCTTTAATGTTCAGCGTTTTTGCAGTTAGAGTTTCGGTAATATTTGCACTTTGAGCGTTCAATGCGCCGCTAAGTTCAGCACTCCATGCTTTAAAAGAACCCTCAACATCCAATTTTTTCTGCGGGGTCCTTGTGCCTATTCCTACATCTTGGTTATCAGATAGAAACAAAATCGACTGCATTTGATATGCTTTGTGAGGCAATCCTTCATCGTAATATTTCCAAAAGTTAAGTCCATACCCTTCTGTGCGTGAATCTACCCTTTCAATACCCCATTGGTTGTAAAGAGGGTCTATGTTGTTTTGTACATCAAAGATAAGGGAACCGTTGGGAATATTAGTTACCTTGGGGGTGCTTCTGTTAATAAGTAAATTTCCATTTTCAAGATGCAACTTTTCTTTGGGCAAATTAATCCCTAAACCTAAATTTCCGGTAAGCGACAAATTAGTTGTGGTTAAAGTACCGGCAAATGTGGCATCTGTTGCTTTTAAGTTTCCTGCTATATCCAATTTTGCCAGCGGATTTTCCGTACCTATCCCCACGTTGTCACTATCATTAAAATACATCACAGACTTGAATCCTGCATTACCGCCATGAACAGTACCGAAACTGTATTTCCAAAAATTAAGCCCATCACCATTAGGCCAAGAATATGTACGCTCAATTCCCCATTTACTTGGAAGTGGTGAAGAGTGAATTTCCCCAACTTCATATCCGAAAACTATGGCGTTTTTCTCTAATTCATTATTTGGATTTGTTACACGATTAACTGAAATATTTCCATTAATTGATGCACTTTGCGTTCTAAAAGACCCAGCAACATCTAATTTTGCTTGAGGGGCAGTTGTTCCAATTCCCACCAAACCACTGCTGCTGATAAACATACTTTGTGTCTCACTATTTATGAAACCATTGCTTGTGATAATGTTAAATTTTAATCCGAAAGAATCTGAAAATATATCGTAGTACGTTCTTATGGCAGATCCATCCAAATGCGTAAATCGCAAACTGCTTGATGAGCTTGCCGTGCGCTCTATCAGCAATTTACCTTGCAGGTGCACTTTCTCTTCCGGCGCATCCGTGCCAAAGCCTATCTTCCCCGTGGGTGCCACCACAAAACCGCCACCAACACCCTCTATGAAAAACTTCGCCGACTCCTGCTGCTTGAAGGTAATGGCTTTGCTGATTCTGTTAAAAAAGACACTAAACCCGTTAGTGATATTAGAAGTGGTTAATTGTAATAAATTAAGAGAATCAAGAGATCCCATACTTGTTTGATAATGTAAATGTAGCATTGCCTCTGGTGTCGGGATTCCTATTCCCAAAAATGCTTTATCAGGCAATAGTTGCATACGTTCGATTCCATTTGTTTTAAAAATTAAGGGTCTATTATTGGTAGTGCCAATAAAATTTGAGGATGATGCGGCGTTCCCGTTCAAATCCCAATAAGTCTGTGCATTAACTCCCATAAAGAGCACATATAAAAAGAAAATAAAAAAATGTTTTTTCATGTAAAAAAATTTTTGTTAAAAAATAATTTTGATTTTTAAAATAATTAGAATGATTTGGTAACTAAACTTGTTGAAGTTTATTCTTTTATAAAACGTTGCACAGAAGAGCCTTGCTCATTACTTAATCGTATGAAATAAACTCCTGAACTTAATGACGAAATGTTGATGAGATGATGAGATGATGAGGAAATTAGATGATTGGATAGTAGTTTTCTGCCATACACATCATAAATTTCAATAATTTCGTCTCGTAATTCGTAATTCGTAATTCGTAATTCATTATTAGCAGGATTAGGATAAATATTAAATTTATTAACTTGTTCATCAATACTATTATCTTTAATACAAACCTCGTTTGACAACAGCGAAACGCCTCCTTCCAAGCAGTTTACTTTTACTTTATAACACTGTTCACTACCTGTTGGATTTGGATGAAAATATGTAGTTCCCGGAATATTTGTAGCTATTTGAATATTATTATTGTAAATTGTTACAGTGGATCCATCAATAGTTTGTACTATGCCCTTAATGCACCAATTATAGTTTGATGCTGAATTTATTTCATGAAGCGTTTGCCATTGATTTTGATAAAAAGTAATATCTCCAAATCCAACTTTTCGTGGTCCGTTATCCGTTCCGGCAGGTTCCTTAGATGGAGTCTGTATGGAATTGATGTTTGTGCAATAATATCCAATCCATAATTCTTGAGATGCATCAATAGTAATTTGAGTTTCTAAAGTAATGATGTTTTCTTCTTTAAAAATTAAATTATTATTGCTTAACTCTTGAGAAGAGATGAGTATCCCCGGATTACGATTGCCCACCGTTCCCCATATACCTCCTTTATAAATTTGAATCGTATAGTTGTGTCCGGGTTCCGTTTGATTAACAGCGTAAGCAGGTGCAAAAACAATATGTGTTAGTGTTCCACTGTTAATAGTTGCCAACTCTTCAGGAGTAAAGCGATGATATACGGCAAAATCTTCTGAATCCCCAGTCCAGCCTTTATGGTTTCCGCCTTGTGTAATCACAACTTCTCCTCTTCCTATAGGCATAGTCCACGTTATACGGTTTCCTGTGCCTTCATGTTCTACTTTGGTAATGGTTGCGGGGTCGCAATCTTGTGCGTAAGTGGTAAGAAAAGCAATATTAATGCTTGTTACTAAATAAAGAATAATTATTTTTTTCATCGGTATAAGTTTTTTGTTAATGTGCTACAAGGTAGAATTTAAGTACAAAACATAATTCATTGCGTTCACGATAAACTACCTGATTATTAATTTTTTTGCTTCTTTTCCAATTTTAACAATATAAAAACCTTTCACAAAGTTTGAAATATCAATTCTTGTTTTTTCGTGATAGAGTATCTCTGTTTTCATTAACAAACCTTGAATGTCAAAAATTTGTGCCGTTGTTCCTTCCAACGTTAAGTCTGTTGGAGATAATAAAATTTCAAAATATTGTGTAGCCGGGTTGGGTTGAATAGAGAAGAAAACGTTTGTTTTATTAATATCATCAATTCCATTATAGTCAAAATAGGCTTCAATAGTATGGTCGGCTGTTACATTCTTAAAAGTATATTCCATATATTTTAACTCACCCTGGTTTTGCGGAACAATATGTATTCCATCAACCACAATGGAGGCTATGGTACTATTAATATCTTCTGCATGAATAGTAAACTTTTGGTTCGTACCTTCCAATACTTTAACTTCGCCTATCGGGTCAATCCAACCTCCTTTAATGGGAACAAATGCTTTTGCCGTAATCGTGTAATAGGTAGGCGGCGACCATATTGCGTAAAGAACGATATCTTCTTGAAGCACAACAGATTCATTATCCATGTATTTAATTTCACCATTTGAAGTGAGCGACCAACCCAAAAACTCTCTTCCTTTAAAAGTAAAACTGTTTTTTTTCAAATTTTGCGCTGAGTCCACTTCAAATAATTGCAACGTCATATTGCCTTGCCCGCCATTAGGTTTAAAAGTAACTCCGGCACAGGAAATAAGCGTGAAGGTTACTGTATTATCGCCTGCTGTAATATTGGTAATTGCAAAATTAGAAATTACAGTTCCATTCGTAAGCGTGGGTTTCGGATTGGTAGTTGCATCAAATCTCGTTCTTCCGTTTGTTCCGAAATGGGCGTTTTGCAAAGTTCCATTACTACTTGGATAACTTCCACCCGGTCTGAAAATAAAAACTTCATCAAAAGTATTAGAATGATTATATCCTGCGTTGCCATTCCAGGTTGTGTTAATCCGGTAGATTAACATTCCGTTAACGTTTCCGTAATCAAAATTTTCAAACGGGTCGTTTGAATTTCTATATTCTACCACAAAAAATTGGTTTGGGTCTGTAGTTGGAATTTTATAACTAACATTGCCGGTTCCGTTTCCTACTGAATTGAGTGTATAAGTACCGGGTTGAATTTCTGTGGGTTCATTTAACCAACCACCATATTTCCATTTCATATAAGCGCCCGATTGTTGCGGCGGGTTGGGGTTCGATTCCATAATATCCCAATTTCCCACCGGCGAACCAGTATATCCGTAATGATATAAATCGGGAAAACTTAATGTATGTTGCATTTCGTGACACAACACAGCCGTATTAAAATAGCCGTCTGCCAACTGAAAATTAAAATCCCACACCCGTTTGCCGTGAATCGCGGCATATTTTGTGTATAAAACCCATCGATGTGGCCAAAGCAAGGTTGCCCAATCATCATTATCCCCATTCACAATGAAGCAAACATTATCCACATATCCATCATCATCATAATCCAAATTTAAATCTTCAGGCACCATATCAGCAATATATACGATTGCTTTGCGCAATAATTCGTGCTCCCGTTCAGTTCGTTGACTACCATTATCCCCGCCTTGATAACCAATAGGATTGGTAGTAGCATTGTAAGGTTGGTAATAACCACGCGGTTTGTCGTCTTGATACGATAAAATGGTGTTACCATTAGGCTCCGGAAAAAAATTAGATGGAGAGGTTAAAAGTCCGTATGATGTAGTTTTAAGATAATTGAACATTGAATTTGCTCCGGGCGTTTGGTCATTAAACTGGGGTTCAATCCATGAAAACGGTTTCGTAAAACTTGCTTCATCTGCAAATCGAATAAAAACCACTAAGTTATTGAGTGTACCCTGGTTTCTTCCCGCTGCTTTTGAACGTGGAATATCTTCAAAATCAAACCAGGCGGCTCTTCTTTTTTGATACTCTTCCGGCGTAATTCTCACATTGGGTTGAAGCCCAACATCAGAGGGGTTTATCGTTCCTGCCATAAACTGCGAGGGAACAATTTTATCACCATCAAAAATGGCATACATATAATATCCGGCATCGTTTTGGATAATAGTAAACCCATTTTCATCGTGCAGATAGTTAAAAAATTCATCACCGGAAGCGAAACAATGCAAAATTTCCCCATTGGGTTGCACACGCTTAACAGGAATATCTTTCAAATACGCCGCAAACGCATTTGTATTTGAGAAGAGAAATGCAATTACTAATGTGATGATTAGATAATTAGATGATGTGATGATTTTCTTCATGATTAAGAAATTTTAGCGCGATACACTTCGATGATGCCGTCGGGGCAAATTACTGCACAATTGGCGCAACCAATGCAGTCATCGTTAATTAATTCCAAATAGTTGTATCCTTTTTTGTTTACACTTTTTGCCAAAGCGATACATTGGTTGTTACAACCGGTAATACACACGCCGCAACCTTTGCAGCGCTCTGTGTCAATTTTTAAAGTTCCTTTAAAAGCCATAGTTTAAATTTTTTTTTGATGTTATTAATTATGAATATTTTATAAAAATTTTTGCCCAATAAAATAAGAGGCACGAAAATAGTATTTTTATTGTAATAAAAAACTTGTTATTTTGCGCCGTAAAAAACGACGGTCGTTCTGTCGCTGCCGATTTGTATCGGAAGAGGAAAGTCCGGACAACAAAGAGCGCCATACTTCCTAACGGGAAGGCGCCCGAAAG
>Ga0209628_10002969_pt1 | contig 11715 bp, 10 predicted proteins | sample TergutCu122P4_FD_187285 | JGI IMG/M metagenome (GOLD analysis project Ga0209628, IMG submission 187285) | Cubitermes ugandensis P4 segment gut microbial communities from Kakamega Forest, Kenya - Cu122 P4 (SPAdes) (version 2) | ecosystem: Host-associated > Arthropoda: Insects > Digestive system...
CAATATGAACAGCGGAACGTACCGATTCACACCTAATACCGGACAATGCGCTTCTGAAGATTATTACGATGTGGCGATTACCATCACGCCCCGTGCAACCCCGAATTTGAGTGGCATTGAAATCCAGTATTGCGAAGGAGCAACTATTCCGGATTTACCCACCACTGTTAAAGATCTCACCGGAACTGTGGATATTATCGGAACTTGGTCGCCGGCGTTAGACAATACGGCAACCACCACCTACACCTTTACCCCAACAGCAGGACAGTGCGTAGCCGCAGGTCCTTTTGAGGTAACGATTGAGATTACCCATAATGTAGCTCCAAGTTTTGTATTCGGAACTACCTTAGAGTATTGCGAAGGTGCAACTCCGGTAACCTTACCGGGAGCTTCTTCCAACGGAATAAACGGAACGTGGTCGCCAACAACGATTTCTACTACGGGTACGGCTGTGGGAAAAACTACTACCTACACGTTTACGCCAACTACCGGTCAATGTGCAACCGGAAATGCAACGCTAAAAGTAATGGTAAATCCAAAATACCTCACCAAAATTTACGCTACGATTAATCAGGGAGAAACTTATGATTTCTTCGGAAATCCGTTAACAACAGCAAATATTTATTACCACACCTTGCCCAGCATCCATGGCTGCGACAGTGTATTTCAATTGTTTTTAACCGTAAATATTCCTGATGTTGTTTGTCCGGCGCAAGTGTTTGATGTGGAAAATAATATTATGTATAATGTTGTGAAATTGGCAGGACGTTGCTGGTATCAAGAAAATATGTATGGAACGAAATATCAGGACGGAACAGATATTCCGTTTGCAAAACCATACTATCACGAATTATTCCCGGATTCTGTGCAAAATAGAAAAGATTTCGGATTGCTTTATACTTACGAATCGGTATTTGGAGGAGCGGTTTGTCCAACCGGCTGGAGCATCCCAACTGCTGAAGAGTGGGCGTTACTATCCGCTTACGATGCCAACGAATTAAAAAATCCTGTTTATTGGTTAAAACCCAATAAAAACAACAACAGTAAAGCATTTGATTTGCGTGCCGCCGGTATGTACAATGGAACTAACGGTAATTTTGAACTCCTATATGGCAACACTGCCTATTGGTCTTCTGACGCCACCACGCAATCTTGCCTTTGTGCCGGATTAAACTACTACTGTAGTGTGCTTGAAATTATTGAAGTTTTTAAAGTAAACGCCCTCAGTGTGAGGTGTATTATGGATGTTGTGATGAAACCCTATTGAGAAACTATTTCTTCATATTTTTACTCAATCGCGTTTTTACAGAAAAAAATCGCAAATCATGCTATTAATAAATAAAAACCTCTTATTTTGCACCCTTGTTAAAAAAACAACATTATGATTTTAATTGAAACTATTGCGAAACTGAAAGAAGTCCTTCTAAGGATGAGAAATAACGGAAAAACGATTGGCTTGATACCCACAATGGGCGCATTGCATGAAGGACATATTTCGCTGATTAAGAAAGCGAAAAGCGAAAATCAAGTGGTGGTCGTTTCCATTTTTGTAAACCCGCTACAATTTGATAGAGACGATGATTTGGAAAGATATCCGCGAGATTTGGAAAAAGATTTGCTGTTGATTGAAAATATTACCGACATCGTTTTTGCGCCGTCAGTACAAGAAATATTTCCAACAGAACCCACAGAAAAATACGACTTCGGAGAGTTAGAGAAAATTATGGAAGGAGCATCCCGCCCGGGACACTTTAACGGCGTAGCAACTATCGTAAATCGTTTATTCGATTTTGTTGAACCTAACAAAGCGTATTTCGGTGAAAAAGATTTCCAACAATTAGCTATCATTCGTCAATTAGTGGAACAAACGAAAAGAAATGTAGCCATTGTATCGTGTCCGGTTATTCGTGAAACAAATGGATTGGCAATGAGCTCTCGAAACCAACTGCTCTCTTTTGCAAAAAGAAATATTGCAGCTAAAGTCTATGTAATCATCAATAAATCAAAGCAATTAAACCTCACTCAAACTAAAAAAATTATTGATTTTGTTTTTGCTGAAGTGAAAAAATTTGAAGCCATTAAGTTAGACTACTTTACGATTATTGATGATATTACTTTGCAACCCATTGATTCATTGGATTCTGTTAAAGGTGCAGTGGCGTGTGTTGCCTTTTTTGTGGGTGATGTGAGACTTATTGATATGATTAGATTCAAATAACCTCTTGTGTAAATGAATGTTGAAGTAGTTAAATCAAAAATTCATCAAGTAACTGTTACAGAGGCTAATCTGTATTATGTGGGAAGTATTACTATTGACGAAACTTTAATGCTTGCTGCTAATTTAATTGAAAATGAAAAAGTGCACGTGTTAAATTTGAATAACGGCGAACGATTGGAAACGTATGTCATTAAAGGAGAAAAAGATTCGGGGGTTATTTGCTTAAACGGACCGGCTGCAAGAAAGGTTTATGTGGGCGACCATGTAGTTGTAATTTCTTATGCCTCAATGGATTTTGAAGAAGCCAAAACTTTTAAACCCCGCATTATTTTTCCGAATGAAAAAAATAGACTGAAATAATTGAATACTCATTTTAACACATTTTATAGATTGCTATTTATAACTTGTGCCCTGTGGAATACCGGTTTTGCGCAACCCAAACCGGCGAATGTGGGTGCTTACGATTTTATCAATTATCATGCCGACACGTTATATAATGGTTCAATGTATAAGTTTATATCAAAATTTGATTCGGTTGTAACGCATAAGTCAGGAAATATCAACATCATACATCTTGGTGGGTCGCATGTGCAAGCCGGAACATTTCCCCATTCGGTCAGACAAGAATTTTTGAAAGCTTATCCTGATTTACAAGCAAGCAGGGGAATGATTTTTCCTTACGCGGCTGCGCCAAAATGCAATAATCCGGCGGATTACAGAACAAGGTCGGTAGGAAAATTCGGATTGATTAGAAATGTTTGTAAAGAACACGCAAAACCGCTCGGAATAACCGGAATTGCTGTTTTTACCTTAGATTCGGTTTCGGAACTGAGAATTGTTCCCCGTGATTCTTTAACCAAATTTAAGACTACAAAAATTACGCTGTTAGGTTACACCGAAGATACAGCCTTTGTTCCCATCCTTAAAATTGATTCGGAAAATTTCAAACCCTCATTAATTATTCCCGAAAAAAGGCAATATATTTATGAAAATATTTGTGTAACAGATTCTTTTACTTTTTCTTTTGTAAATAATAACAACAATTCATTTACAATCACCGGAATATTGCTTGAAAATGAAAATCCGGGCATCACTTACCATTCTCTTGGTGTGAACGGCGCAAGTGTCAATGCCTTTTTACGTTGCGAACATTTTGAAGAGGAAATACCGCTTCTTTCTCCCGATATGGTAATTTTTGGATTGGGAATTAACGATGCAAGCGAGCCCGATTTTACCATTAATACATTTAAAGAGAACTATTTAAAGTTGGTTAATCAATTTAAAAAAGTAAATCCGCACTGTTTTTTTATTTTTATTACAAACAATGACAGTTACAAAAAAGTGGGAAAAAAATATGTGGTAAACAAAAAAGCATTGGAGGTGAGAAAGGCAATGTACGAATTAGCAGATGAAATCGGCGGCGCGGTGTTTGACCAGTTTGAGATTATGGGCGGTTTGTATTCTATGGAAAAGTGGCGATTGGCAAAATTAGCCCAAAACGACCGCCTCCATTTCACTAAAGAAGGCTACGAATTGATGGGAAAGTTGTTGTTTAATGCAATAATCAGAGAATTTGAATCAAAAAAAAATGAGTAGAATTACTTTATAAATAGGAAGGTCTTTTTTTGCTCTCTATACAATTTTTCTAAAAAAAAACGTTATCTATTATTCATATTAATTAAAAAATTAAAACTATGCCAGCATTACTTATTTTATTAGGAATCATCGTATTACTAATTTTCATTTTAATTGCATTGTACAACGGTTTGGTAAAACTGCGCAACAATCGCGAAAATGCGTTTGCAGATATTGACGTGCAATTGAAACAACGCTACGATTTAATTCCACAATTGGTGGAAACGGTGAAAGGCTATGCCAAACATGAAAGAGAAACCTTGGCAAAGGTTATTGAACTTAGAAATCAAGCAGTTGCAGCCACTTCCATTGATGGCAAAATTGCCGCCGAAAATCAACTTTCAAGCGTTTTGTCAGGATTAAAAGTTACATTGGAGGCTTATCCCGATCTAAAAGCCAATCAAAACTTTTTGCAGTTGCAAGAAGAGATGTCCGATATTGAAAACAAATTGGCTGCGGTGAGACGCTACTTTAACGCTGCCACAAAAGAACTGAACAACGCAGTGCAAACATTCCCGTCGAATATAGTAGCGGGTATGTTCAACTTCAGAAAAGCGGAAATGTTCGACTTGGGCAGCGAAAGAGCCACCCTCGACAAAGCCCCAACAATAAACTTTTCATAACAAACACTTCTTCATTAATCACTAATCATTAATCATTAATCACTAATGAAATACGTCGGCATTCAAACTCAACAGCGGAATAACAACATAAAAAGTATCTTTTTACTGTTTATGTTTCCGGTTTTGCTCATCGGGTTGGTGTATCTGTTTTTTTTAGTGTCCATTTATTATACCGAAGAGAGTCCTGTTTCGGCTTGGGAAGTTGCCGGAGATTACACCTTGAAAGCCTTGCCGATGGTGTTTATTGCAGTTGCCATTTGGTTCATCATTGCGTATTTTGCTAATACTATGATGATTAAACTTGCAACATCCTCAAGTACGTTGGAACGGAGAGACGGGAAACGTGTATATAATTTGGTGGAAAATGTGTGTATGGCAAACGGTATGTCGATGCCCAAAGTGAATGTGATTGAAGATAATGCGCTGAATGCTTTTGCCAGCGGAATTAACAAAAGAACCTACACAATTACTCTTACAAGAGGCATAATCAATCAATTAGATGACCAAGAATTAGAAGGTGTGATTGCCCACGAACTTACCCATATTCGCAACCGAGACGTGCGTTTGTTGATAATCTCCATCATTTTTGTCGGAATTTTTACCATGATAGCACAAATGGCAGTCCGAATGGCTTTTTACAGTTCCGCAGGCAGACGCAGCAGCAATAACAAAAACAACGGTGCAGGAGCACTTATTATGCTACTTATTATTGTTGCATTAGCAGCCATCGGTTATCTCATTTCATTGTTAATTCGCCTCTCCATTTCTCGAAAACGTGAATATATGGCAGATGCCGGCGCCGCGCAGATGACAAAAAATCCGTTAGCATTAGCATCTGCATTGCGAAAAATTTCACGAAACCCTGAAATTAAGAGCGTTAAAAGAGAAGACGTGGCGCAACTCTACATTGAGCACAAAGCAAAAGGCATATTCGCCGGATTATTTGCCACACACCCTTCCATAGAAAGCAGAATCGCCATTTTAGAACAATTCTAACTTCTTGCTACTAAGGGTGCTTTATAAAATAAGGGTTTAATGAATATTTTTTTTAATTCTATGAACAATTATCGCGAAAAACTTCAAAAAATCACCACTTTCATCTTCGATTTTGACGGTGTTTTGTCTGATGGGAAAATTTGGGTACTGCCCGATGGCGAACAAATGCGTGCCACTAATGTGAAAGACGGTTACGCCATGCAATACGCTTTGAGAAAAGGATTCCGCATTGCCATTATTTCCGGAGGCATTGGAGAATCTATGCGTTTGCGCTATCAAAACTTTAAGGGAATTGAGGTTTTTATTAAAGTCTCCGATAAAGTAGAAGTTTTTAATACGTATATCGAAAAAAACAAAATCCTTCCCGAAGAAGTTCTCTTTATGGGCGATGATATTCCGGATTATGAATTGATGAAAATTTGCGGGCTAAAATGCTGTCCCGCTGATGCTTGTACGGAAATAAAAGAGATTGCGGAATATATTTCGTTTGCTAATGGCGGCTATGGCGCTGTGCGCGACGTTATTGAGCAAACCCTTCGGGCGCAAAACAAATGGATGGAAGCGGATGCGTGTATTTGGTAATGAAAGTTTTAATGTTTAGGAAGCATTAACGATGGGTCGCCCAGCAAGTTATAAGATTTCATAAAAATCTCTTTCTTCTTTTTACTGATTCCGGCGGCTTTTGCAAAACGCTTCATCCCCAAATTAATCATTTCCGATAAACTTTGTGATTCAATAAATGCAGCACCCAGTATTTTTTTTTCAATGATGGGGTCTGCGTTGGTGCGAGAAATAACGGATGAACCGAAAAAGGCGACCGCTCCTTTCTCCTTTTCTCTTATAAAATGCTCTCCTATACACTTTTGTGCGAAATTTCCGGTTTTGCAGGCAAACGAAAAAAACACCGGATAAACACTGTTTGTGGCTGATAAAATATCTTTTTGCACAAAATCAAACGATTTTCCTGCCAAGGATGTTGGCGAACCATGTCCGGCATAAATAAAAAACAACGGATTATCACTGAGGGCATTAATAACTTCTTCTTTATTAGGTTGTTCTAATCTTTTGCAATCAAAACTCAACGGAATAAAACTGTTATTAATTACGTATTCGTGTCCGGCTTTAAAAGTATTTTTCATATAAAATCTGTTCCAAGCGCCTTTCTTTTCATCACCTGCAATAAAAACCGCTTTTTTAGCAAAATTTTGCATATTTTTTTCCATAAATATCGTTTTATTGATGATATTTTGGAGTTGTTTTTTATTAGCCACGGAAAAACGTCCCAGAAAAACATCTGCAAAAAGGTCATTTCCTTCTAAAAGAGCGTATCCCAAATCGGAAACCGGATTTTTTTCCACTTTTCCCGACGCATCTCCTTCATACGCAGGAATTTTATCCGTATCTCCCACCAAAAGCACGTAAACAGGTCGCGTAGAGAGATTATCATATTGTTTTTGAATATAATTTTTGATAGAGGTTACAGTATTTCCTGTAGTATTTGTGGTAACCACTTGTACATCAAAGCCAATATCGCGTTTATAATTTGCAAAATAAGTTAACACGCTATCCAATTCCGGCGGGGTAATCATCAAATACCGCCCTTTATTTAGCGGTTCGTTTTGACAGTCTGCCGAATGAAAGATAAATAAAGCGCAACAGAGCAAAAAAACACGAACAAGGTTAAATGCTTTACAATTTGTCATTTATTTAAAGTTCTAATTTTACATTTTTTAACAATCCAATTTCATTCTGTATTCTTTCCATAATTAACTTATTAAATTCTTCGTTGTACTCAAATCCGTAGCAATTTCTGTTTAGTAAAGCGGCTGCAATTAGAGTTGTGCCACTCCCTAAAAAAGGGTCTAATACTGTTTGTCCTTCTGTTGTACAAGATTCAACGATTCTCGCAACAAGTTCATTAGGATAAATTGCCGGATGTAATTGTTTACCAACGCTACCGGCTTTTCTATTAATGTTCCAAAATAAACAGCCGTTTATTTCAGGATTTTTATAATCAGTGTAATGCTTGATTTTTTCATTAATAGTTAAATTTTTATTTTTAGAAAAAACGAGCACATATTCATGTCTATCAACAATATTTTTGTCATGAGTTGGAATACCGGAAGATTTGTGCCAAATTAAAATACCCTTATAATAAAAACCTATTTTTTTGCATTGCGCGATAAAGTCTTTTGGTAAAAGTATTGATTTATTGTTTTTTACTCTGATATTAATATTTACCCACATTGAGCCATTCTTTGTAAGTTTGTCGTAACACTCTTTCCAAACTTTGTACATTCTTTCTAAGTAAATGTGATAGGACTCTTTTCCGATTTGACCCTCTTTGAAATAGTCTTTCAAATCCCAGTAAGGAGGTGAAGTAACTACTAAATCAACAGTTTCGTTTTCAATAAATGACATATTTTCAGAGGTTCTCCAAAAAACTTTTGCAAATAAATCTTTTTCATTTTGAGTTTGAATTGGGTTGTCAATTTGCTGTTTTTGTTTCGTGGAAATATGATTATTTATTTTTCTTACCGAATATTCAAACTGCATATTTTCATTACAGAAATCGGCATCGCTTACATCATTTGAAATAAAAAGCGTTTTGTGTAATTGTTGGTGGCCACAATGAAATAAACGATTTATTATATCAGGCATTTCCATTAAAGTATGTTTGGTAATTTTTCCTTTACCATCATCTTTTGTTGGAATCCAAACGTTTCCGGGGTCTTTACCTTTTGGATTGTAATTTTTTTCACGTTTTCCCCATTCTACATCTTTCCAAATATGAGGTTCACGCATTGAATCTTTGTTGAAAAACTGCTTTTGCTTGTCTTTTGCAAACCAAACAATGTACAGCACATTATCAGGTAATTCTGTTTCATTTTTTTCTTTAGTAGGAATAACAATTGTATTAATGTACAATAGACCTGATTTTTCGCCAAAATCTATGATGTCAAAAAAATCATTTTCAACATCACAATTTTCATTATATTCACTGCGCACTAACACAAAAATATTTCCCGAATCAATCAACTCATTGTTAATTCGGATTAATGCTTGTTTTGCATTAGCGATTGCGTTTTTTATAATGACAGTGCAGTATTGCATAAAACATATTTGATTCTTTTTTCAGTTATTTCGCAATATTCTTTTGAAATATCAATATGTATCCATTGCCGTTTTAATTCAATCGCTTTTTTTGCGACTGTACCACTGCCGCCAAAAGGGTCTAAAACAATATCACCTTCATTTGACCACGCTAAGATATGGTCCTCTGCCAATTTTTCAGGAAAAATTGCAGGATGATGATAAGCGATTTTATCTTTTGTTGTAAAACCGTTTCCATTATTGTATTTCCAAATATTTGTTCGAGCACCAAATTCATTTACAACTTTTTTCCCTTTATCTGTCAGTGTTCCGTCTTTTTCTCTACGGGTAACATTTCCATAAGTTGAAAAATTTGCCCATTTATTTTTTTTGTCTTTCAATATGTTTACTGTTTTTGGAAGCCCTTTCGACAATATAAACATATATTCAAAAGTATTGAAATATCTGTTCTTATGTGGCGGACCTGAACCTGTTTTTTCGTAAATAATTACATCAAACATATTAAATCCAATTTCTTGAAAATAAAGTGCCTGTTTAAAACTTGTAAGTGATTTTTTTCCTTTTTCCACTTTGTCGCCCACCACCCAAACAATTACTCCGCCTACTTTTATTACTCTATACAACTGTTTAGCAATTTCTTGAAAACTTTTGAAATTCCATATTGTATCTTGTGTGTAATCTCTTAAATCATCATAAGGCGGACTTGTAATTACTAAGTCAATAGTATTGTCATCAAAGTTTGACAATACATCTTTGCTGTTACCATTGGTAATTTTATTTAGATATTTTAACGTATTTTCTGTGAAATTAATCATTATGATGCAGATAAAATTTGTGAGTATTCTCTTTCATTAATTGCATTGTCTGCCAATAAAAATTCTAACTGATACGAACGCAATCTTTTTGAAAGCAATAAATCAATCAATCGCTGCACGATGGTTTTTTTAATGTAATTATTAGCAGATAATTGTCCGTAAAGTTCCTGTTTATAATGTTGTTTTATAAAATGCAACTTGCGGTGGCAAGAAGGGCAAAGGGCATAGATATTCAAATAATGGTCCGGGCCATCATATTCATTGAATGGGATTAAATGATGATATTCTAGATAAGTCTCATCATTGAAAGTAATAAAAGAAGTTTTGCCACAACACTCACAGTTAAGTACGCCGGCTTGTGTGTGTATTTTTTTGTTATATGCTCTAATTAAGTGAATTAAAGTTTGGTTTCGTTTTTTATTACCATCAATAATTATGGTTGGTTTGTTCGATTCGATTTCAATTTTTGATTTTATATCTTCAGCACTATCTGTTTGATATTTTGTAACTGCCAACTCATAATCTGTTCGTTCAACCTTGATATATTTCTCAAAATTGCCTGTTTCAAATGAATTATGTAATATTTTCAATTCTTTAATAAGAGACTGCTTTGCAAACAAGCCAATACCTTTCAGTAAATTAGGCATTTTTTCACGCATTAGGTCTGCAAAAATATGGATAGAATCTGCTTGAAATTGAATCGTTGAATTTGACTGAATAATTTGTACTATTGCTGATAATAAAATTGGCAATTCAATATGAATGTTATACATATCCCATTCAATTTTTATTTTTCCGTCAATTACATAATCTTCTCCTGTTATGCCCGATTTGTATTGCCTTTTTATTTCATTTTGACATTTTTCAAAAAGATTAGAGTATTTTTCGGTTTTGTAGTTTGCAAGAATTGTATAATTCTCTACTAATGATGTTAGTAAACGTTTATTTGCAGTTTCTACTTTAGATGTTGATATTTTACAGATATTCAAAGGATTGGTGTTGTCGTCATAACTAAAATCAGACCTTATCCCGAGTAAGTATTTTTTTAGTTCTTTTTGAAAATCTTCAACTTCTTTATCTGCTTTATGGCTAAAATTTTGAACCTTATTTTTAATAGTATTAATATTTTCGACTAAATTGTTTATTTTCTCAGCATCATATAAGGGAGTTTGTAATCGTGAAATAATGAATTGATATTCATCATTTGTGAATGAGCCATTGGCATTTAGCCATTGCAAAATGGTCAAATAGGGGTTTTGATTAATGTAAAATTTATCGGCAGTGAAATCTTGGTTTTTAATATTTTGAATATCAACTGTTACAGGTTGGGATATCATTTTGATTTTTTGGTGCTCCCATATTGCAAGAAATTCGTAAAAATTACTCTTCAATGCCAATTCGCCCACAGGCGTTAAACTACTAAACTCTTTATCATTACTTCCATTTGATTTAGAATGAAAAAAACCGTAATAAAAAAGTATCTGTCTTTCATTTCTCAAAAAAGCCATATAATCGTTTTTTATTTGCGAATGATTGTATGATTCATTCCCGTAAAAATCTGAAATAATATTATCAATTTTAGAAAAACAAAAATCGGGTTGATACAATTTTTCTTTGATATGCGCTTTTACCCCAGATTGTCCCCCCGATTCCATCAAAAAAGCAAAATAGTATTTCTTTGCCATTTCGTAGTAATCATTTCTGTCATTTACATTTGCAAAGTTTTTTATCCCGGCAAAGTCATTGAACATACGAAACTTATCACTTCGCAAATCGGCAGTTTCGTTATTTGAATAAAAAAAGTTTGTAGCATTCTCTTGAATATTATCAGGCAATGAATTGATATAATCATCAAATATAGAGCGAATTGTATCTACATCATTACCAACAATAATATTATCAGAAAGAAAAATATAGTAATAGTACACTAAAAACTTTTTTGTGTACCATAATGTTCCAGAAGTTGTAACTTTTGACGGTTCCATCGACTTTGTCAAAAAATAATTACCCGGAATGATTGAATCAATAAATTGAGAAAGGCTCATTATACTATTTCAAAATCTTCAAAAACTCAACGGTTAAATCCCACACTTCTTGTACGGTATCAATTTTAAGTTTTTCATCGGGAGAGTGCACGCCGCGCAAGGTGGGTCCGTAGGAAACCATATCCAAATCCGGATATTTTTCGGAGAACAACCCACATTCCAAACCGGCGTGAATTGCCTTAACTTCCGGTTCTTTTCTAAACAGATTGCGGTAGGCTTGCGACAACACTTTCACAACTTCCGAATTCGGATTTGGCGCCCAGCCCGGA
>Ga0209628_10002971_pt1 | contig 11707 bp, 13 predicted proteins | sample TergutCu122P4_FD_187285 | JGI IMG/M metagenome (GOLD analysis project Ga0209628, IMG submission 187285) | Cubitermes ugandensis P4 segment gut microbial communities from Kakamega Forest, Kenya - Cu122 P4 (SPAdes) (version 2) | ecosystem: Host-associated > Arthropoda: Insects > Digestive system...
TAAGTATTGGCCATATTGATAATAATTTTTGGTTAGCGATGGTACAAATGTAACATGAATTGGTAAAATTTCCAAACGCAGCGCCACTACGCGGCGCGGGGTGGGGGATGTGTCATTTGCAACCGTGCGCTTTCGCACACGGCTATAAACGCAGAAGCACTATGTGCTTTTCAAAACACTGGGTTTTACGGCTGAGTTGCGAAATTGCGCTCTTTTTCGTTGCCAAACCCTGTATAAATTCAGGCAAGTTTTGTGTATTTTCTTCCATATTGGTTAAAATAATTTGTTTGATTAATTATGGCGCAAATGTAATGCAGACAAATGAAATAATCAAATGCGCTTCTGTTCGCAAAAAATTATTACATTTGGAGCAAAATTATGAACTTTAATATAAACATCAAATGAAAAAAAGTTTTTTCTTCAGCATTTTTGCAATACTAACCATGATAAGCAGTTCATGGAATGTAGCGGCACAAAAATATACTTATGAAAGTGTACCGAATGATCCGCTGAATGCTCGTATTTATACGCTCTCAAATGGCATGAAAGTGTATTTGTCTGTAAACAAAGACCAACCGCGCATACAAGCTTACGTTGTCGTTAAGGTAGGAGGAAAAAACGACCCTGCCGAAACAACAGGCTTGGCGCATTATTTCGAGCATTTGATGTTTAAAGGCACTTCGCAGTTCGGAACATCTGATTTTGGGGCTGAAAAAACATATCTCGACGAAATCGAACAATTATTTGAAGTATACAGAGTAAATAGAGACACACTTCAGCGGAAAGCCATCTATGCACAAATAGACAGTGTTTCGCAATTGGCATCCAAAATTGCCATCCCGAACGAATACGACAAATTGATGTCGAGCATCGGTTCTTCCGGAACAAATGCCTTTACTTCGTATGATGTAACAGCTTATACAGAAAATATCCCTTCGAATGAAATCGAAAATTGGGCGAAAATACAATACGACCGTTTCATTAATCCTGTTATTAGAGGTTTTCATACCGAGTTAGAAACTGTTTATGAAGAATATAACATGAGTTTAACTCGCGATAGCCGAAGAGTAAATGATACAATTATGGCTGCTTTATTTCCGAATCATCCGTATGGAACTCAAACGGTACTCGGAAAAGGCGAGCATCTGAAAAATCCTTCCATTACCAATATCAAAAACTATTTCGATACTTATTATCTTCCCAATAATATAGCTATTTGTATGGCAGGAGATTTAGACCCTGATGCTACCATGAAGATTCTGACCAAATATTTCGGGAAAATGAAATCTAAACCGGTGCCTGCTCTTCAATTTGCTCCGGAACAGGAAATTACACAGCCTATCCGAAAAGAAGTAATCGGGCTGGAGGCTGAAAATATCAGTATCGCTTTCCGTGCCCCGGCCGCAAATAATCCGGATATGATGAAACTCAGTTTGATTGATTATATGTTGACCAATGGAAAAGCCGGACTGATCGACTTGAATCTTGTTCAAAAACAAAAAACATTGCGTGCCGGATGCTATGTAAACGATATGGCCGATTACAGTGCTTTTCAATTATACGGTTATCCGAAAGAAGGACAATCTTTAGACGAAGTGCGCGATTTACTCCTTTCTCAAATTGAATTAATCAAAAAAGGAGAATTTGACGAAGAATTATTGAAGGGAATTATCAACAACTTCCGTTTAGATAAATATTATCAACAGCAAGAACCGAGATATGCTGTTTCTATGTTTCTCGACGCATTTATCAGCAATAAGAATTGGAAAAATGTAGTTAATTGGGTTGATAATTTAAGTAAACTGACAAAAAAAGACATTGTTGATTTCAGTAATCAATTTTTCAAAGACAATTATGTGGTAGTATACAAAATTCAAGGTACACCTGATTTGCCTAAAATCGAAAAACCGGCTATTACGCCCATAACAGCCAATCGCGACATGGAAAGTGAATTCCTGAAAAAAATAAGGTTAACCAAAGTTGAGCCAATTGCACCTGTATTTTTGGATTTTGAAAAAGACTTGAAAAAACTTTCTGCAAAAAATGACGTAGAAGTATTGTATATACAAAATAAAATCAATCCGTTGTTCTCGCTTTATTATGTTTTTGATATGGGTAACAACAACGACAAAGCACTGGGTACGGCATTCAGTTACTTGAACTATTTAGGAACTTCGACCAAAACGGCAGAAGAAATCAAAAGTGAACTTTATCAGTTGGCATGTTCATTTGGTGTTTCTGCAACCGAAGACCGGGTGTATGTTTATATAAACGGTTTGAGCGATAACTTCGATAAAGCAATGGCATTGCTGGAAGACCGGTTGGCTGATGCACAAGTTGACCAAAAAGCTTACGAAAATTTAGCAAATGATATACTGAAAAGCCGCGCTAATGCTAAATTGAGCCAAGGATCAATATTTACTATGTTAGTCAATTATGCACAATGGGGACCCAATTCTGCAAGAACAAACATTCTGTCGGAAACCGAACTTAAATCAATGAATCCGGAAGAATTGACCGACCGAATCAAAAATCTGAAGAATTATCAACATCGGATTATGTACTACGGACCTTTAACAGAAACACAGCTGTTGGATGCCATCAATAAAAATCATGCGATGGCCGCTCAATTGCAACCGGTTCCTGCACCTGTAAAATTCACAGAGCAGCCCACAGATGAAAATGCCGTATTGCTGGCTCATTATGATGCTAAACAAGTATATCTGCAAATGATTTCCAAAGGAGTGCTTTTCGATAAAAATGTCGAACCGATTCGGGATATGTATAATGACTATTTCGGTGGAAGTATGAACGGCATTGTGTTTCAGGAAATGCGCGAGGCACGAGGATTAGCTTATTCGGCATACGCGAATTATGCGTACCCGTCTAAACCTGACCGTTCTTATTATATGAGTGCATTTATCGCCACTCAAAACGACAAGGTAAAAGACGCTGTCGATGCGTTTAATTCCATCATCAACGATATGCCCGAATCGGAGAAAGCCTTTGATATTGCCAAAGAAAGCACTATGACTAACCTCCGAACACAGCGAGTTTTGCGTGAAAATATTTTATGGAATTATCTTAACGCACAAGAATTCGGTTATCAAACAGATAGGCGCATGGAACTTTTTGAGAAAATACCTCAAATGAAACTTGCTGATGTTAAAGCATTTCAAGAAGAATATATCAAAGGAAAACCATACAAATACTGTATTTTGGGCGATACAAATGATTCGGATTTGATGAACGTTCTTCCTTCTTTCGGCAAAGTCGCGAAATTAACGTTAGAGGAGATATTTGGATATTAATGTTAAAGGAACGCAGATGACGCGGATAACGCGGATTCTCGCAGATAGTATAATAATCAGCAATTAAAAATCTGTGTAAATCCGCGTTATCCGCGTCATCTGCGTTCAAAAAAAAGTAAAATAAATATGGTAAAAGGACTTTTTAAAAATTCCTCTGCTTTTGTTCAAATATTGCTTTTGGTTTTCTTTGTGATATTTGGAGTATTTTTCGGAGATTCTCTGCATCGCATTTTCCTATTTCTCCAAAACGGATTTTCTTGGGAAGGAGTAACTGAATCGATGCTGAACATGCAAGGAAATGCGCAACTGCTCCGTCAGTCATTCTTTTTTCAGGCTTTGTGTGGCTTTTTTCTTCCCGCATTGATTTTATCGTGGCTTTTCAGTGATGATATTCGCCAATATTTGCATACGGAGCAGAGTTTTTCGGGCAGCGTAATGATGCTCACGGTATTGGGTATTATATTTTTAATGCCGTTTCTGAATGCCGTTTTTTATTGGACGCAACAAATCCCTCTTCCTGAATCGTTGAAAGCTGTTGAGGTCAAAATTACCCAATGGGAAGAGCAGGCTCAACAAATGGTCGGACTGGTACTTACGACCGATAAATATTTGACGTTTCTGACTAACTTGCTGATAGTTGCTGTCCTTACGGCTGTTGGAGAGGAATTTTTATTCCGTGGAGTTTTGCTAAATATTTTCAAGAAAGTATTCAAAAATCCGCATGTTGTTATTTGGACAGTCGGAATTTTTTTCAGTTTCGTACACTTCCAATTTTACGGTTTTTTTGCACGGGCAATTTTAGGGGCGTATTTGGGTTATTTGCTTTATTACAGCAAGAGCATTTGGATTCCTGTGTTAGCCCATTTTACCCAAAATGCGATAGGTGTTATCGGTTTTTACAGTGTCAAAGACCCTGAAATGCTAAAGAAAATAGATTTGGTGGGAGTCGGCTCAACTTCGTGGGTTGCCGTATTGTCGTTGGCTCTGTTTACGTTAACTTTTACGCTGCTAATCAAGAAATGTAAATCACAGGACTTTCCTTCGTAATTCGAAGTCGCGTCCCAAATATTTTTCTCTTACGATAGGATTGGCAGCCAATTCTTCTGCAACGCCTTGAAACAAAACTTTTCCTTCAAAAAGGAGATAAGCGCGGTCGGTGATGCTGAGTGTTTCGTGTACGTTGTGGTCGGTAATCAGAATGCCGATGTTTTTGTGTTTCAGTTTTCCGACTATTTGTTGAATATCTTGTACGGCAATTGGGTCGACTCCGGCAAAAGGCTCGTCTAACATGATGAATTTAGGGTCGATGGCCAAACAACGGGCGATTTCAGCCCGACGACGTTCGCCTCCCGAAAGTTGGTCGCCGAGATTTTTTCTTACTTTTTGCAAACCGAATTCGGCAATCAGGTTTTCCAATTTTTCCTTTTGATAATCAAGCGGTTTATCGGTCATTTCCAGCACCGAACGGATATTGTCTTCAACCGACATTTTACGGAAAATAGAAGCTTCTTGTGCCAAATAACCGATTCCATGTTGCGCCCGCTTATAAACAGGAAACTTGGTGATTTCGATATCATCTAAAAAAATCTTTCCCTCGTTGGGAGTAACAAGTCCTACGGTCATGTAAAAGGTGGTGGTTTTTCCGGCTCCGTTAGGGCCTAATAAACCCACGATTTCCCCTTGCTTTACATCGATAGATACATGATTTACTACCGTTCTGTTCCTGTATTTTTTTATCAAATCTTCTGTACGAAGAACCATTTGTTCCATAACTCGTTTCCTTTCGTTGATTTTTTGACAAAAGTAGTAAAAAAAGCTTTATGCGTAATCTATAAGCAATTTAGCATCAATATTCAATGATTTGTGCAGTTTCTTTGCAGTGCGCATGGATATTGACCTCTTCCCTCGCATGATTTGAGATAAGGTTGGCTCGTTTACTCCAAGTATTTCCGCTAATTCTTTCTGTCGTATATCACGATTATACATCTCATCCTCTATGCTTTTTATCAAAGGAGATTTCTTTCTGACTTTAATATGTTCGAATTTTATATATTCGTTTTCATAGTTGGCTCCTAAAATAGACAATCTGCCTATTTCACGAATATATTCATTATCCCCTTCAGGGTCGTCAAGTGCTCCGTTCGCCGTTGCCTCCGCTATTAATTTTTTAACATGAGATAATACTGTTTCGTAATCATCCCTTGTTGTTATTTTCAATATATTTTCAAATATTTTTTCCATATTATTTTTCTATTGTAAAACTGTTAAACAATTTATTTTATCATAGTCGGAATGTGTACCGACAAAACAAATAGTAAGCGTACCAACTGCAAAAAAGACAACAGCAACTAACCTGTAATTATTTCCACTTATATTGAAAACATATCTGCTTTTTCCGACATAATCGACGCTTGGAAAAACAGATTTCAACTCGTTATGGTTTAAAATTGCAGATTGTTCTATTTGCTCAATCCATCTATTAACAACATTTGCAGAAGCTGCATTCTTCCTGACAAATTTTTCTAACAATTCTTTGTTTAATATTTTCATATCTTAGGTTTGATAATGTGTCGCGCAAAAATAATAATTAATTATCATTTTTGCAAATTCGTTTCTCAACAAAAAAACTAAGTGTTATTATTTTCGATTGTGCCAATTACGGAACCAAAAATACAACTCTTTTTCATTCCGGCAAAAAAACATTACATTTGCAGTCTGAAAAATCTTCAATAAATTAAAATGAAAGCATTACAGAATTTTGGAGAATACACATTGCTTATTTTTCGTGCCATTGCCATTCCCGAAAGATGGAGTGAATTCTTCAAACAAACGGGTAGAGAAATGTATAAGCTGGGGGTTGATTCGGTGTGGATTGTAGTTTTTATCTCTGTTTTCATAGGTGCCGTTATTACCATGCAAATTTCTCTCAACGTCAATACCCCGTTAGTACCTCAATTTACTTTCGGCTATGTTACGCGAGAAATAATTTTGTTGGAATTCTCTTCTACAATCATGTGCCTGATACTTGCAGGAAAGGTAGGTTCAAATATAGCTTCCGAAATAGGAACCATGAGGGTTACCGAACAAATCGACGCTTTGGATATTATGGGAATTAATTCGGCTAACTATCTGATTATGCCTAAAATGGTAGCATTTATGGCATTTATTCCGGTGTTATCCATACTCAGTATGTTTTTTGGTATTATCGGAGGATACCTTGTCGGATTTATATCATCCGACATCATTACGATTGCCAATTATGAAATGGGTTTAAGATATTGGTTTTATCCCTATACCATCGGTTACTCCATTATTAAATCGGTTGTATTTGCTTTTATAATTTCTTCGATTGCTGCTTATTTCGGATATAATGTCAAAGGTGGCGCTTTGCAAGTGGGGAAAGCAAGTACTAATTCGGTTGTAATGAGTAGTGTGATGATTTTGACATTCGACTTGATTTTAACACAATTGCTTTTAACGTAATGATTGAAGTAAAACATCTAATAAAGTCTTTCGACGATAAAGTTGTGTTGAAAGATATTTCGACAATATTTGAACCGGGAATAACCAATTTGATTATCGGTCGAAGTGGTTCCGGAAAAACCGTCTTGATGAAGAATCTGATAGGTTTGATGCAACCCGATTCAGGAGAAATACTTTATGATGGCCGGAATATTATCTCCATGAAAAAGAACGAACTTAAATTACTTCGCAGCGAAATGGGAATGTTATTTCAAGGTTCTGCCCTTTTTGATTCGATGACCGTATTGGAAAATGTGATGTTCCCGCTTACCATGTTTACGAAAGATTCGTACAAGGTGCGTTGTAAAAGAGCCATGTTTTGTTTGGAAAGGGTTAACCTGAAAGGAGCCGAAAATCTTTATCCTGCCGAAGTAAGTGGAGGAATGATGAAACGTGCGGGTATTGCCCGTGCGATAGCTCTAAATCCGAAATATCTTTTTTGTGACGAACCGAATTCCGGATTAGACCCGAAAACCGCACTCCTTATCGACGCCCTGATTTCCGATATTACGAAAGAATACCAAATGACTACAGTTGTCAATACCCATGATATGAATTCTGTAATGGATATCGGAGAAAGAATTATTTTTATCAAACAAGGCGAAAAAGCTTGGGAAGGAACCAAAGACCAAATTATGAGTACTAATAATCAAGATCTGAATGATTTCGTCTTTGTCTCCGATTTGTTTAAAAAAGTCAAGCAGGTTGAAAATTCGATTGGTCAGGAAGGCTAAAAACGTTTATTTCGCGGATGATGTTCTAAAATTTCGCTACGCAGAAAATCTCTATCCAAATGCGTATATATCTCTGTAGTAGTTATTTTTTCGTGTCCGAGCATCTGTTGTATAGCTCTTAAATTGGCTCCGCCTTCCAATAAATGAGTGGCAAAAGAATGACGAAAAGTGTGCGGACTTACTGTTTTTTTGATTCCTGCGGCCTCGGTTTGCTGCTTGATGATGTGAAAAATCATGATGCGGGAAAGCGCAGTTCCTCTTTTGCTCAAAAATAAAATATCTTCGTGTCCTTTTTTTATTTTAATCAAATGTCTGTCTATCAAATACAATTTGATTTCTTTAATGGCTACAGGCGATATCGGAACCAATCGTTGTTTGCTGCCCTTTCCTAAAACACGGATAAAACCTTCGTCCAGATACATATCGGAAAAACGCAGGGATATAAGTTCAGACACACGCAATCCGCAGCTGTAAAGCGTTTCGAGAATCGCCCGGTTGCGTTGTCCTTCGGGCAATGATAAATCTATGGTCGATATGATGTTATTGATTTCCACTACGGTTAACACTTCCGGAAGTTTAAGTCCGATTTTGGGAGATTCCAATAATTCTGTAGGGTCGTTTTGAATATAATCGTCCAATACAAGAAATTTATAAAACGACTTGATGCCGGAAATAATCCGGGCTACGGAACGGGCATGTATATCCAAGTCATACAATTGAGCAACGAATTGCTGTAAATCATTCAAAGAAATTTCCTCAACTTTCTTATTCTCATCCGACAAAAAACGTATCAATTTGTCTAAATCACTCATATAAGCATCGATGGAATTCCCGGAAAGAGATTTTTCCAACATCAAATGCGCGTGATAAGACGTTATTAAATTATTGTTATGTTTTGTCATACAACGATTATTGACTATTTTTGCAGCTGTCATTCCGAACGCAGTGAGGAAACTCTAAAAACACAGAACAAAAGTAATAAAATACAATCAAGTATGAAAATTCAAATAATTAACGGGCCTAATCTGAACCTGTTGGGAAAACGGGAACCGGATGTTTACGGTAATACTTCTTTTGATTCTTATCTGCTTTCTCTGAGGAAAAGCTATCCCAATGTTGTGATAGAATATTTTCAAAGTAATATCGAAGGAGAATTGATAGATAAAATTCATGAAACAGGATTCACTTTTGACGGAATCATTTTGAATGCAGGAGCATACACACATACTTCTATTGCTTTGCATGATGCAATCAAAGCTATAACAACTCCTGTGATTGAAGTACACATTTCGAATGTTCATGCACGCGAGGCTTTCAGGCATGAATCCAAAATTTCGGCAGTCTGCAAAGGAATTATTGCCGGTTTTGGCATGGATTCATACAGGTTAGCGTTAGAAGGAATTGTCAATTATCAATTATCAATTATCAATTGTTAACATGTTGAAACATACAAAAATAGTAGCTACAATTTCAGATAAACGTTGTGATGTAGATTTTCTGCAATCTTTATTCAAAGAAGGAATGAATGTTGTACGCCTGAATTCTGCCCATTTAGATGAAGTCGGATTCATCAAAATTATCGAAAACACAAGGAAAGTCTCCAATCGAATCGGAATATTGATGGATACCAAAGGCCCGGAAATCCGTACCACTGTATCCGAAAATCCAATCGAACTTAAAACCGGAGATACTATAAGAGTAATGGGAAATTCGAATGGCATCAGTTCATGTAAATTGCTCTATGTCAGCTATTCTAAATTTGCAGATGATGTAAGAATTGGCAGCCTGATTTTGATTGACGATGGAGAAGTTGAGTTAAAAGTAATTGAAAAGGAGAAAGACGTACTGGTTTGTATGGCGATGAACGATGCCGTCATTGGAAGTCGCAAGGGCGTAAATGTTCCGGGACTAAGACTTAACCTGCCATCGGTAACAGAAAAAGACAGGAAAAATATTCGATTTGCAATCGATGCGGGAATCGATTTTATTGCACATTCTTTTGTAAGAAACAAACAGGACGTGTTGGATATTCAGCATATTTTGGACGAACAAAACAGTCAGATTAAGATTATTTCAAAAATAGAAAATCAGGAGGGTGTCGACAATATCGACGAAATAATCGATGCGTCTTACGGAATCATGGTTGCCCGCGGAGATTTGGGAATCGAGATTCCTCAGGAAAAAATTCCCGGACTGCAACGTTCTATTATCCGCAAGTGTATTGCAGCCAAAAAGCCTGTAATTGTGGCCACTCAAATGTTGCAATCGATGATTACCAATCCTCGTCCCACACGCGCGGAAGTAACCGATATTGCCAACGCAATTTACTATCGTGCGGATGCAGTTATGTTGAGTGGAGAAACTGCTTACGGAAAATATCCTGTTGAGTCTGTGCGTGTTATGGCTCGTGTAGCTCATGAGGCAGAAAAAACCAAATTGCTGGAAAATGACGTTCGGGTACCCATACCGAATGATGATTTGGATGTTACTTCATTCTTGGCAAAACAAGCTGTAAAAACATCGCTAAAATTACATGTGAAAGCCATTATAACCGATAGTTTTACAGGAAAGACCGCTCGTTATTTGGCGGCATTCAAAGGCCGGGCTACCGTATATGCCGTTTGCTACAGAGAAAGAACCATGCGCGAATTATCTCTTTCGTATGGAGTTTGGGCTGTTCACCGCGAAGACGAACATGATACCAAACAATATTTTATCCATGCGTTGGAACAATTGTTGAACGAAAAAATGATTAATCGCAACGATATGGTTGCTTACCTCGGAAGTAGTTTCGGAGCAGGAGGCTGTACCTCATTTTTGGAACTTAACAACGTAGCAAAAATTTTAGATGCATCGGAGAAATTCAAGTTGTTAACTTTTAATGAATAACTACATTCTCAGCCATATTGACGAAGAAGGCGAACTTTTGGCTCGCCTGAATCGCGATGCGCATGTAAATCTGTTGCGGCCGAGAATGCTTTCCGGACATCTGCAAGGCCGTATATTGAAAATGTTTTGCCGGATGTTACGCCCGGAAAGGATATTGGAAATCGGCACTTACACCGGATATGCAACGCTATGTATGGCAGAGGCTTTATCCGAAACGGGACTCATACATACGATTGAAATCGACGATGAACTCGAAGATTTTATACTGAAATATTTCAATCAATCGGAATATAAAGAAAAGATAAAATTACATATAGGCGACGCGCTGAACATTATTCCCGAATTAGACGAAATTTTCGACTTAGTATTTATCGATGCGGATAAAAGGTTGTATTCCGAATACTATGACTTAATTTTTGACAAAGTACGACCCGGTGGCATGATTGTTGCAGATAACACTCTTTGGGATGGCAAAGTGCTCGAAGAGCCGCACCCCACCGACAGACAAACTATCGGCATCCAACAATTTAACGATAAAATTGCCAACGACAAAAGAATAGAAAAAGTTATAATCCCGTTAAGAGACGGACTTACATTGATAATAAAAAGATAATAATTCAATTTTTAACAAAATACTCGCATACAATTAGAATTAATCAACGAAACATTAGCAGAACTGCAAACTAAAAATAGGGAACTCAATAAACCGAGAAGGCTAATAGGCTACCAGCACTATAACACTGAACGAGAGTAAAACAAAAAAACTATTAAAAATTATCACAGAAAAAAAATATTTCCGTAACTTCGCTGGCTATTAACAAAACAGTGAAAGAAATTGGAAAATACAAGATTACAAAAAATAGGTCGGTTGCTGCAAAAAGAATTGGGAGAGATTTTTTTGCTGCAAACCAAAGCGATGCCGGGAGTATTAATATCGGTAAGCGAAGTAAGAGTAAGTGCAGATTTAAGTATCGCAAAAGCATACTTGAGCATTTTCCCTTCGGAAAAAGGACAAGAAATCATCAAGGCGATAACAGAAAATACCAAAGCAATCCGTTTCGACTTGGGACAAAGAGTGAGATTACAGTTGCGGAAAATTCCCGAACTGCAATTCTTCTTAGACGAATCAATTGATTATCTCGAAAATATCGACAAACTCTTAAATAGTTGAAAGTTGAAAGTTGAAAGTTGAAAATGATTGTGTTTCAACTTTCAACTTTCAACTTTCAACTTTCAATTAAACATGAACCT
>Ga0209628_10002972_pt1 | contig 11707 bp, 7 predicted proteins | sample TergutCu122P4_FD_187285 | JGI IMG/M metagenome (GOLD analysis project Ga0209628, IMG submission 187285) | Cubitermes ugandensis P4 segment gut microbial communities from Kakamega Forest, Kenya - Cu122 P4 (SPAdes) (version 2) | ecosystem: Host-associated > Arthropoda: Insects > Digestive system >...
ACAAATTAAAGGAAGTTTTGAACGTGGTTGGCATAACCCAAGCAAAACTTGCAAGATTGTGTGAAGACCATGCGGAGAGTATTTCCGTTGGTACAATAAATAAAATTTGTACTCGGACTATTTCGCCTTCAGAAAGACACAAGAATATAATTGTAAGAGTGATAAACAAATACCTCAAAGAGGAAAAATATTCAATAAATGATATTTTTAATTAAAAAAAATAATAAAAAAAAATCTATTTTATGAAAAAATTAATTTTATTTGCGTTTGCAGTTTTATTGTGTACTCCGGCTTTTTCAAAACAAAAAGTACATGTTGAAAAAGTGGAACCGGATTCTACAACACAAGAAATCATTACGTATCGTACAAGAGCCAATCATTGGTCACTGTCCGGGCATCTTGGTATCGGCTTACTTGATGGTGACCAAAGGCAACCTTGGAGTGCTATTTTTCCACGAAGTGCCATACGCTTAAATTTTGGCTTTAATGTGGAATATACCGTTAACCCTATTTGGGGTGTCTATTTGGAATATTTATATAATCCTTATGGCGGACAAGCACCTTATGTAAATAATCTGTACAACCAACACGGTTATTGGAGCCACATTCAACACGATTTTAAAGGAATTAACCATGAAATCAGTGCCGGTGTCTCTTTAAATTTGTTAAATCTTTTTACAAAGTGCCGTTCGCAAATTTTCAACTGGTATCTTAATGTAGGTGGAGGCGTGTCGCTTTACAAAATGTTAGAACACGAACACCTTAATAACGACTCATTAGGTACCTTGCCTCTTTGGACAACCAAAAACAACAAAGGTCGTTCATTTAGTATTCCTATTGGTACAACATTGGAGGTAAATGCTACACGTTGGCTGGCTGTTTTGCTTAACGTTCAGTACCGAATACACTTTCAGGACAAATATGACGGTGCTATTATGGGTAATCAAAACGATAACACTGCATACGGAGGTATAGGTCTGCGTTGGAAAATCAACTCTTTGAGCCACCGCAACCGCGACCATGTACGCGATATGGCAATGTGCAACTGGGAACGAACCGATGCTGAAAAAGAGGCGAAACGCAATGCAGCGCGTCTTGATAAAGCAGATAATAGAATAGATTCTCTTGCTGCAAAAGTTAGAAATTTAGATGTAAGAGTTACCGCTTTGGAAAAAGATATGGGCAATTTGCGCGACTCGGACGGAGACGGTGTGCCTGATATTTTTGACGAAGAACCAAATACCCCTCCAAATACTCCGGTTAATGCACGCGGACAGGCAATAGGAGAACCAGGCAGTGGTCGTGGGGTTTATCCGGACGGTGTTATAGATGGCAATGGCAGAAATAGCACAGGTCCAGGTACATATATACCGGCAGGAGAAAAAACGCCAAAAGGCACTATAAGTCCTGGAGCTGTTTATACTGGTAAAGGGGAAATTTATTATGGCGAGAATGTGGATTTGGCATCAGTATATTTTGCAACGGGAAAATTTCATATCAGCGAAACATCGCATGCCACGCTGTCAACAATAGCGCGCAGATTGCAGGCATATCCCGAATATAAAGTTGAAATTCATGCTTATTGCGATGAACAGGGCGTAAAAACAAACTACGAAAACCAGAAATTGAGCGAAAACCGTGCAAAAAAAGTGCGTGATACTTTGGTAAAACGTTATGGTGTTGATGCAAACAGAATTAAAGTTGTGCAGGGACACGGAGTTATAATGGGCGCACCAACTATTGATTATATGCCAAACCGTAGAGCAGATATTGTTGCGGTAAAATAAAACAAAACGATTAAAAATAACAAAAAATGCTTTGAAAAAAATTTCAGAGCGTTTTTTTTCATTTTTTTTTATTACATTTGCAAAATTAATTTTATAAACAAAAAACATCAACAAAATGAAAGAATTAAACATCTCAAATTTTGTATTTGAGAAAGCAAAAAAACGCGGCAAACATCGTATTATTTTTTATAGAAACGACTCTTTGGCGCAATGGATTGGCATAACGTGGAACGAATTTGCCGAAAGGGTACAGACAATAGCGCAGGGGTTGCTGTCGCTTAATGTCGGCGAACAGGAAAATATTGGACTTTGTGCGCAAAATATGCCGCAAAATTTGATTGTTGATTTTGCCAACTATTCCATACGGGCGGTTTCCGTGCCGATGTTTGCAACTCTGTCGGCTTCGCAGATTGCATATATTTTGAATGATTCAAAAATACGCATTCTCTTTGTTGGCGAGCAGGCGCAGTTTGACAACGCTTGCGAGGCAATGAAAGAGAGTCCGACATTGGAAAAAATCATCGTTTTTGACAACAGTGTTGATTTGAAAGGAAACGAAAATGCGTTCTATTTTTCCGATTTATTGGAAATGGGCGAAAGCCATCCTGAAAATGAAAAAATTATCAAAAAAAGACAGAAAAATGCATCTTTTGATGATTTGGTAAATATTCTTTATACATCGGGTACTTCGGGGCAGTCAAAAGGGGTAATGATAACATCAGGCAGCGTGGCGGAAACAATGCGTGTTCATAAAATCCGCATTCAAATGCAGAAACGGGCGCGTTCAATAGCATTTTTGCCGCTTTCACACGTTTTTGAACGCCTTTGGACGTACTTTTGCCTTTTTACCGATGTAAAGGTATATCTAAATGCGCAACCAACTGAAATTCAACGTACTGTTACTGAGGTACGTCCGCATTATATGTGTTCTGTGCCGCGATTTTGGGAGAAGGTCTCTATTGGCGTTAATCAAAAAATCAATGAAATGTCTCCATTTATGCAGGCAATGGTGGCGTGGGCGTTGGCTGTGGGAAAGGATTATAATATTAATCGCCAGCGAGTTGGTAAAAAAGCAGGACTTTCGCTTTGGTTAAGATATAAAATTGCTAATGGTCTTATTTTCAGTAAATTAAAAAAGACATTGGGAATAGAACATGGAATAATGTACCCGGCAGCGGGCGCAGCAATGAGCGACAAACAGATTATTTTCTTCCGCAGTATTGGAATACCAATTTGCTACGGCTACGGTTTGACCGAAACCAACGCAACGGTTTGCTGTTTCCCCGATAAAAACTGGACTATTGGCTCTATTGGAACACTAATGCCCGATTTGCAGGTGCGTATCGGCGAAGACAACGAAATTCAGGTTAAAGGCAAAACAATTACAAAGGGCTACTACAATATGCCCAAAGAGACCGAAGAAGCATTTATTGACGGCTGGTTCAGAACAGGCGATTGCGGAAAACTTGACGGCGACACATTAATTATGACAGACCGATTAAAAGACCTCTTTAAGACCTCAAACGGTAAATATATTTCGCCGCAGGCAATAGAAACCTGCTTAACGTCAGACAGATACATTGAACAGGCGGCGGTTATCGGCAACAACAGAAACTATGTAACGGCGATAATTTCGCCCGCGCACGAGCCGCTCAAAGAGTTTGCAAAAGTGAATAATTTACAGTATGAGCGCATTGAAGATTTGTTTGAGATGCCGATTGTGCAGAACCATTTTGAAAACAGGATTGCAGAAGACCTTGCGGACTTTGCAAGTTTTGAAAAAATTAAAAAATTCCGACTCATACGCCGCAGTTTTTCAATAGAATCAGGCGAATTGACCACTACTTTGAAATTGCGCAGAGCGGTTATTCAGCAAAACTATTCTTCACTGATTGATGAAATGTATGATGAGGAGTTAGGGGATAGGAGTTAGGAATGTGCCTTCTACTTCGCTCAGGCACCGTTGCGGTCAGTGAGCATTGTCGAACTGCGGTCGCTGAGCGAAGTCGAAGCGAAAAAAAATATTATCTTTGCAAAATATGATTAATTGATAAAATTATGGTAACATCTGTAACATATCAACCATTCAACGCAACACAGTTGCATTTATTGAAAATGTTTTCGTTTACAAAAACGGAACAAACATTGCAGAATTTAAAAAAACTTCTGCGTAGTTTTTACATACAACAGGTAGAAAATGAGGTGGATAAGTACCGGATTGACGACCAAATGTTAAATGAACATCTTCGCACACCGTACAAATGAGAAATGTTGTATTAGATACCAATTGTCTGCTTGTCTGTATAGCCAATAGCAGTAAGTTTCATTCTGTTTGGACGGCTTTTTTGAACGAAGAGTTTTGTTTATGTGTGTCTAATGAAATAATGACGGAATATGAAGAAATTCTTGCTCGAAAAACTTCGCCAACCTTTGCAGAAATGGTTATTCATATCATCTTGAATAGTGAAAATGTTGTTTTTGTTAATCCCTCTTACAGATTTGGGTTAATTACTGCCGACCCTGACGATAATAAATTTGTTGATTGTGCTATAATTGCAAATGCCGATTATATAGTTTCGCAAGATACACATTTCGATATTCTAAAAACGATAAACTTTCCGAAAGTATCTGTTATTCGAATAGAAGAATTTGTTAAAGAATTGGAAAAAAAAGTTTAAAAAAATTTGGAAAATTAAATTTTTTATTTATAAATTTGTTCTTTATTTGAAAAAAAGTAAAAGGGTAGGGTAGTGCGCTACTTTTTTATAAGGTAAGTATTTGATTTATAGCAGATTGATGTTTGTTGGTTGTTGTTTGATGGTTGTTGTTTGGTAATTGTTTTTTGGTAATTTGTTTGTTAAACTTTCTCAACTTGTCAAAAAATCAACATATAATCAACAGCAACAACAAAAACCAACAACAAAAACCAACAACCAACAAACGACAACCAACCAACAGCGACCAACAAATAATGCAGTTATGGCTAAAAAAACGCTATTGATAGAAGAATTAAAGAAAAAATTTGGTTTTGACACCTTTAAAGGCAATCAAGAGGCGATTATTAAGAACATTCTTGATGGCAAAGATACTTTTGTGTTGATGCCCACAGGTGGTGGAAAATCGCTTTGTTACCAACTTCCTGCACAACTTATGGAAGGGGTGGCGATTATTATTTCGCCGTTGATTGCTCTTATGAAAAATCAGGTTGATGCAATGCGCGTTTTCAGTGAAGAAAACGGCGTAGCACATTTTCTTAATTCGTCTTTAAACAAACAGCAAATAGAAGAGGTAAAAGAAGATGTTTTGTCGGGTAAAACAAAACTGCTTTATGTTGCACCCGAATCATTAACAAAAGATGAAAATGTTGATTTTTTGAGAAATATAAAAATTTCGTTTTATGCTGTTGATGAGGCGCACTGTATTTCGGAGTGGGGACACGATTTTCGCCCAGAATATCGCCGTATCCGCCCCATTATCAACAGAATAGGCAAAGCACCGTTGATGGCTCTTACCGCTACGGCAACGCCAAAAGTGCAGCACGACATTCAAAAAACGCTGGAAATGAACAAGGCAACGGTGTTTAAGTCATCGTTCAATCGTTCAAATCTCTATTACGAAGTTCGCCAAAAAGATAACGATATAGAAAAGGAGATTATCAAATTTATCAAGCAGCAATCTGGAAAATCGGGTATTATTTATTGTTTGAGCAGAAAAAAAGTTACCGATTTGGCAGAATTATTAAATATAAACGGAATTGCCGCTTTACCGTACCACGCAGGAATGGAGGCGCATCAACGCTCTGAAAATCAAGATAGTTTCTTGATGGAAAAGGTAAATGTTATTGTTGCCACAATCGCTTTTGGAATGGGCATAGACAAGCCCGATGTGCGCTATGTAATTCATTATGACATTCCAAAAAGTTTGGAAGGATATTATCAGGAGACGGGACGTTCGGGGCGAGACGGCGGAGAAGGGCAGTGCATCACTTTTTACAGCAGGAAGGACTTGCAGAAATTGGAAAAATTTATGCAGGGAAAACCAATAGCAGAGCAGGAAATCGGCAAACAACTGCTTAACGAAACTGCTGCTTATGCCGAAAGTTCTATTTGCAGACGACAACTTTTGCTGCACTATTTCGGCGAGGAGTACAACGAACATAACTGCGGAAACTGCGACAACTGCCTGCACCCGAAAATTCAGGTAGAAGGTAAAGAATTGTTATGTACCGTGCTGGAAACCATTGATGCTATTGGCGAAAAATTTAAGGCAGATGCTATAATTGACATTTTGATTGGAAAGGAAAACTCTGACACAACGGCATACAATTTTGAGGATTTGGAGATGTACGGCACAATAAAAGATGACGAAGCCGACTTGTTAAACCCTGTTATAAGGCAGGCGATGATTAGCGGATATATTGCAAAAGGAATTGAAAATTACGGTATTTTGAAAATTACAAAGAGCGGTCGCGAATTTCTTAAAAAACCTTCTACCTTTATGATTAGCAAGGATATAGAATATTCTGACGACAGTGAAGCAGTGCCTCGCGGCGGAACAAGCGCAGCAGACCCCGAACTGTTCTCTATTCTAAAAGATTTACGCAAAAAATATTCCAAAAAACTTGGTTTGCCGCCATTTGCTATTTTTCAAGACCCGTCGCTTGAGGCAATGAGTACAACATATCCAATCACACTTGAGGAGTTGCAAAATACGCTGGGGGTTGGCGTGGGGCGTGCGCAAAAATTTGGACAGGAGTTTGTTGATGTAATAAAGAGATATGTGGAAGAAAATGACGTTATTCGCCCTGAGGACTTGCGCGTTAGAACGGTGGCAAACAAATCAAAATTGAAAATTGAAATAATTATGGCTATTGACAGAAAGGTTGCGCTTGACGATTTGGCAATTTCCAAAGGGTTGGAGTTCGAAGAGTTGCTTGACGAAGTTGATGCTATTGTATTTTCAGGTACAAAAATAAATATTGACTATTTTTTAAACGAAATAATGGACAAAGAACATATAGAAGATATAATGTATTATTTTAAGAACGAAGCAAAATCGGAAGATATTGATGATGCTTTGGAATATCTTGGAGAAGATGAATTTAAGCGGGAAGAGGTGCGCTTGGGAAGAATAAAATTTTTATCGGAAATAGGGAATTAGAATGTTAGAAGTTAGAATGTAGAAGTTAGAATGAAGAATGAAAAATGTAGAATTAAAAATAAAAAAATGCCGCTAACATTTCATAACCCCCAATAAAGCGAAGCGATTGGGGGGACGAGGGGAACAGAAAAATAATTAAAAAAAAAATGCCGCTAAGTCCCGAAGGGACGACACTATGAATAACCCCGTACAAGTGTAGCGTAGCGGAACGCAGTGCGGGGCAGCAGAATGAAGAATAATTACTATTACAATAATAATGTGTATTGAATACACTATCAACAAACAGGTTTTTTAACCAAAACAGTATTATAATTATGAGGATAAAACTTACCCTTATCTTGCTAATTTTCAATTTATTAGCATTTTCACAGGATTACCAGAAAAAGACAATTAATGGTAAAGAACATTACGTCTATACCGTTCAGGCGGGAGAAGGATTATTTGCGATATGCAGAAAATTCGGTATTTCACAGGCAGAAATTACTGCCGCCAATCCAAACATTGATGAAAATATCAAAGTTGGACAAGTGCTTTATATTCCTGTAAAAAAAACTTCTCAACCATCGGCAAATCAACAAAATAACTCAAAAGAGATTATTGAGCATAAGGTTGAGCCGCAACAGACATTTTATTCTATTTGTAAAATGTACGGTGTTTCTCAAGAGGAAATTCTCTCTTTAAATCAAGGTTTAGACCCTGCACAAATTAAAATTGGGCAGATTATAAAAATTTCACAACCAAAAGTTGAGGTAAAGAAGAAATTTACAACTTACGAAGTTAAAAACAAAAAAGAGTCGCTTTACAGCATCAGCAAAGCGTATGGTGTCTCTATTAACGAAATTTTGGAGGCAAACCCCGAAGCAGAAAATGGCGTAAAAAAAGGCGATATTTTGCAAATCCCTGTTATTGAGAAAGTTGCGGCAGTTGAAACACCAAAAAACGTACCAAAAACTGAGCAAAAAGTTGAAACACAACCGAAAACTCAACCGGAAACGGCAAAAAAAACTTCCGAAGCAACCCACCTTGTGCAGCCAAAAGAGACAATTTACAGTATCAGCAAGCAGTATAATGTGTCGCAGGACGATTTGATTGCCGCAAACCCGCAAATAAAAGACGGCTTGAAAATTGGGCAAACGCTTCTAATTCCGCAAAGTGTGGAAGTAAAGCAGGAGAAGCAGGTGGCGGTAGTTGAAACCCCAAAACCGAAAGACGAACCGAAAACAGAACCGAAAACAGAGCCAAAAACGGAACCGATTCCCGTTGAACCGACAATAAAATATTTGAAAATCGCATTTTTACTGCCATTTACAAATAGCGACAACGAAGGCATTAATGTAGAGCGTTTTATGAATTTTTACAGAGGTGCTTTGCTTGCGCTTGAAGAGGCAAAAAAACAGGGCGTTTCGGTTGATGTTCAGACATTTGACACAGGTCTCGGCAATACATCTCTTAACAAAATTTTATCGGAAAAATCATTGACAAATGTAGATTTGATTATTGGACCCGCTTACCCCGAGCAGGTTTCGGTGGTGGCGGCGTTTACAAAAAAGAACAAAATTGCACAGGTGGTGCCTTTCACTTCAAAGATTGACAAAGCCGACAGACACGAATATATGTATCAGTTTAACCCTGTAAATGAGGATATTGTGCAGGCAGTAGTAGATGGTTTTGCTGAAAAATTTGCAAATCACAATATTGTTTTTGTAAATTTCCCTGATAAAAACGACAAAGGTGCAAAATTTGCCGATACTTTAAAGAAAAATCTACGCTCAAAATCAATAAAATTCACTGAAATTCTTAATGATAACACTATTGAAACATCTTTGAAAGGCAAAAAAAATATAGTGGTTTTTGCAACAAATAATTTTGAAAATGTTGCAAATCTTATGTCGGAAATTCAAAATTTGAACAGCGGCGTGGTAGAATTTTGGATAACGGAGGATATACAGGATAAGTTGCCCGAATTGGAGAATTGTTACTCTTATTCAATTTTTAATAAGGGTAATGTGTCGGAAAAATATTTGGCGCAATACAAAAAATGGTTTGGCAACCGCATTTGCAACTCAATGCCCTGCTACGATTTGCTCGGCTACGATATTGTATATTATTTCTGCAATGCCGACTATAATGCTTTGACTTCAATCTTTTCTGGTAGAAGTTCGGTGCTGTTTCAGCAGTCATCTTTTGACTTTTTACCGCAAAAAAACGGCAAAGGTTTTCTCAATTACGGCTATTTTTTGAATTGCAACTCTTGTAAATAGTAGTTATTTTGCAAAGAAACGGTTTATTTTTCTATATTTTAATGCTTGAAAGTCATTGATTTTCAAGTATTAAACATATAAAGGGTTTTAAAAATTCTATATTTAAAACAAATAAAAAAAATGTGATTATGCACAATAAATATTTGTATTAATTTTGTACCATTGAAATTTAACTAATCTTTTTATATTAATCTCTAAATTTTTTACTTTTATGAAGAAATTTACTTTTCTTTTTGTTGCTGCTGTTATGGCAGTAAGTGCTAACGCACAACCACCATTTGGCTCTTGTTCTATTGGTCAATATGGTTATTACGACTTGGAAACAAATATGTGGATTGACGCAGTTCCTGCACACAATCAAATGGTTACTTTGGCTATTAAAGTAACTGACCCTACAGCTTTGGCTTGGCTTAATCAAAGTCAATACAACACATTGGCTTTGCAAGATTTTCGTCTTGCACCCGGCGGTGTTGCTGTTGATGCATCAAAAAAATCTTTCCGTTTTGAAAGAATTAGTGCAAACCTTTATGCTATCAACATTGTTCTCAAACAGGTTTGGGCAGCGTATGATTTGACTTCTGCTCCTTATGTAGAAGATGGCATTATCAATTGTCACGCTGGTCTTGGTCAAGCGTGGTCAGGTGGAGAGGGCTCTACTTGTTTAACCCCGGGTGGTCCCGGTTGGGGTTACGAAATTTATGGCTATAGCCATATTGGTTTTGGTCCTGCTGCAGGCGCAGATTATCCCAATGCTCTCAATTGCGGTGATGCAAATGATGTTCCTCCAGTTCCCGGTGTTTGCCGTCCTTCTAATGTACCTGCCGGCATTGAAGACATCTTTGCAAACCCACAGGAAGTTGTAAGAGTTGAATATTTCAACCTGCAAGGTATGAAATTACAGGCAGAACCGGCAGAGGGCTTGTTTATCGCAGTTCCTTACTACAAAAACGGCGTAAGAGGCGAGGCAGTTAAAGTTCTCAACCGCAAATAATTTTTGCAAAATCATTCATTCAAAAAAGCGAAGTAAGTGTAAGTTTGCTTCGCTTTTTTTGGAAAAATTTGGAGAATAGTGGTTAGTGGTTAGTGATTAGTGGCTAGTGAATAGTGAATAGAGGTTGAATTTCTGAATTTTTGCTGTCCCGTTAGGGACTGAATGTGGGTAGAAAAATTGATGTTTCCTCCACCCTGCGTGCCGTTAGGTACGCAATATACAAAGCAAAATAATAGTTTTTGAGAGAGATAAAAATTAAAAACAGGTAGCACCCAAATTCCCCTCCATCGGAGGGGTGGCAGTTGAGCGTAGCGAAACTGACGGGGTGGTTAAAAACTGTGAAGGTTGTAGCCCCCCTTAATCCCCCCGAAGGGGGGAAACTCCCCTCCCTTTTGGGGAGGGGTTGGGGGAGGGGCTGCAACCACCAAGAACCACCCCCTACCCCCTCCAAAGGAGGGGAATTAGGCAGTACAAACAAAAATATTTATACGGTATCAAACCGTAGAGACGCAAAATTTTGCGTCTCTACATAAGGAAAACAAAAAACATTAAAAACAGGTAGCACCCAACTCCCCTCCCTTTTGGGGAGGGGTTGGGGGAGGGGCTGCAACCACCAAAAACCACCCCCTACCCCCTCCAAAGGAGGGGAATAAGGAAATACAAACAAAAATATTTGCACATAAAATAATTCATAATTCATAATTAAAATAAATATGAACAACACACTAAAAATCACATTATTTTCAATGATGTTTGTTTTTGCGATATGTGTTTCGGCGCAGGAAAAACGAACAATCGGAGGTACTGTTACCGACCAGCGTACAAAAGAGACGATTATCGGTGCAACGGTAATGGTGGTCGGCACAAACGAAGGCACCGTTTCTGATATTGACGGAAAATTTGAACTTTCCGTTGAAGACGGTGCGGTTCTTAAAATTTCCTCTTTCGGTTATCAAGACGCGCAGGAAAAGGTTGTGGCAGGCAAATCTGTCTATAACATTGCGCTAAAAGAGGAATCAAACACCGAACTTGACGAGGTTGTGGCTGTGGGCTACGGACATCAAAAAAGGTCTGACCTTACGGGTTCTATTACCACTGTCAGAGTGGGCGATGTAAAGGACTTTTCGTCAAAATCATTGGCGGAGTCGCTTGGCGGAATGGCGGCGGGCGTTATGGTAACCAAAGGCAGCGGCTCTCCGGGCGAAGAGGCAGAAATTATGATTCGCGGTCTCGGTTCTGTTAATGGAATGAAACCGCTCTATATCGTTGATGGTATTCGTCAGGAGGCAAATTTCAGTTTCAATATGCGCGATGTTGAAAGCATTGAAATATTGAAAGATGCCGGCTCGGCAGCGATTTACGGAGCGCAGGCGGCGGGCGGAGTTATTCTTATTACTACAAAAAAAGGCGGCGGCACAGGCGATGATAGCAAAACAACCGCACAGGTAACCGCAAACGCTCGTTTTGGCGTGAGAAATATCTACACAGGTATTAAACTTTTGGACAGA
>Ga0209628_10002973_pt1 | contig 11705 bp, 19 predicted proteins | sample TergutCu122P4_FD_187285 | JGI IMG/M metagenome (GOLD analysis project Ga0209628, IMG submission 187285) | Cubitermes ugandensis P4 segment gut microbial communities from Kakamega Forest, Kenya - Cu122 P4 (SPAdes) (version 2) | ecosystem: Host-associated > Arthropoda: Insects > Digestive system...
TACCATGTTCTAACATTGCAGTATGTTCTCTATTAATAAGCATACTAACAAATTTTATCGCAGAATCATGTGTTATTCGATCCTCTGATTTATAACAAGTTCTTGCTACTCTCTCTATATGTTTGTATAATCCAACAATTCCGATTTCTTGTTCTAAAATTTCAAAAGATGGTTTAATTAGTTTCATTAATTATTTCCTCATAAGTTAGTTCAAACACATCTTCTTTACAAGGATAAAATTCACCTTTAATTCCCTTAATTACATAATCCCCTTCGGATAACAAATAACTATGTCCTTCCAGTGTATCTATATATCACCCATCTATAAAATTTTCATGAAGTTTAACACAAATTAAATTATCACCACAAAATTCTTTTACTTCATCAAAATTAGAGCCAGTACATTGAATTGCTTCAATGATTACTGGCTTTTTTACGTATTTTCTTATCATTATGCTTTTCTTACTTCAATTGTATCAACTTCAAATTCTCCTAAATCCATTTCCTCATCAATTATATAAAGAGCCTCATCTAAAAGTTCTGTATATGTATAAGAATTTGGTCCAGTAAGTGCAAATGGTATTTCAATTTCTTGAGAAGTGAATTTTACACCAAATTCGTAAAATTTAAGTGTAAAATTCACTATGTATTCTTGATCATTTCAAGGTGCCCCGTGTTCCTGTGTACCAGGAGGTAGATTACTATTCATCGTCAGGTTCTGGAGTAATGTCATTTCCATCTTCATCCTCAATTACTTCTACTGCGAAATATTCTAACCAATCCTCCATTTCTTCATTGTAAATATCAATTGCTTCATCTTCCTCAACATCTTCCTCTTCCATTATTTCATCAAAAGTTCTAAGTCCATGTGATCCTTCATAACTTTCGTAGCATTCAACCGCACAGTCATAAGCATATTGTTCAGCATCATCTCTAGATTCAAATTCGAGTGTTTCTATATATTTAGCTCCACCAAAACCACCACTTAATCCTGCATATATTTTAAATAACATTTGTTGTTCTTAAATTAACTTGTCCTAATCAATTCGTCTTTACAAAATATGCAGACGAACCAAAATCTTCTAATCCTTTTTCATCCAGGATTGGATATGAATTGTTATAAAACCCCTCAATCTCCATTAATTGTTGAACGAAGGGTCATTGTATTACCACAAAATTCATTATTCAATTAATTTCAGTGAAAATGTTCCTAAATAGAGATTTCCATTAAATAGGAACTTTCTATTATTATAATAAAAAATCTTACTAAATATTAATTGCCAACTAGTAAAATCATCAATAATAAAATTAATTCCCAATGATTCTAAAACATCAGTGATTATTGAAAACGAACATCCTTCAAATTCTATTTCCTTGTTACTATCCTCATGAGAATAATTTCGTTCTCTTTTTATAAATTCAGTTATTTCACATTGGAGAAAATATTTACCATCTCCCCAATATTGTATATTTGTTTTTCCCATAATTAAAAGTCTCCATAATAACATTGTAAGGTTAGTAAACCTTCTTCTCTTCACATATCAACACATTGATTACGATCATCAATTACACATAAGACATTGTATTTGTCTTTGATATATTCATCATATATTTCTTTCTTGATAATTGCATCCTTTCGATGATCTCCTTTTTTACGCATGTATAAGTTGAATCTGTAAGTATCCAAATGTTTTATTAATCAATCGGAAGTTGCTCCCATACATGTTGATTCTCTACCAGAAACAAATAAAAGTACATATCTTCTATTAGTACATGCTTTTCTTCATTCGTTTAAAACTTTCAAGAATTGTAACATTCTGGGATCAAACTTATCAGTATTAACTTTACTATAATCATAAGGACTGCGTCCAGTGCGTAATGCACAAGTACCATCAATATCAATTATTATTGCTGGAGGTAGATTTTTATCTGGTTTTAGTATTTTACGTTTATCAACATAATCACACAATTTCTCAGGAAAATACTTCTTAAAGAATCTCTTTAATACTTTTTCTCCAACTCCTCGCTTTCCTGCAGCAATTCTTTGTTTATCCCTCTCCAATGCAGTTTTATAATCAATTTCAAATAATTTGAATTCTATATCTGCATCTACTTCTACTGCTAATTTATTCCATTTCTCAATAGTCTTTGGATTGAGATTAGTTGCATCAATAATTACATTTAATCCGTATTTTAATGCAGAACGTATTTGAATTTCTTCGAGTTCATCAACATAAGGTTCTCTTTCTGGAACCCAATATTCTCCAAGACTTTCTCTAATAGAATCTCTTGATATTATTACGTGATTCTTGTTGTTTATTACAAACTCACGTGCTCATGTTGATTTTGCACTCGCGGGAACACCTTGTAAAACTATTATTTTACTCTTCATTTTCTTGTGTTTCTATGTCAATAATTCCTTTATCTAATTCTTTCGACTCTCTTTCCAAAAAACTTAAAGATTTTAATTTATAAGCCTCAAAACATAATTGATCAATTCTTACAACTATTCCTTCATCTGGCACTTTATGATGACAGAAGATACAAGGTTTTTCCAAGTATTGTTTTTGTAAAGTTGTTAGGAATGCATGTATAAATTCCTCACTATCCACTGATTCAGTATAATGCTGTTCCATGAATTGTGATGTTGTTCCATAGAATTGTTGTATAACAGGTTCTAATTCCCACTTCTCACAATAATGTCTTATTTGTTGAGAATTCATTTCAAATACTTTTCCATCAACATTAGTATAAGTAATACGATAAATCCTTATTTGAAATAATTTAGCTTGATACATCTGTTGAGGAGTCATTTCTTCATAGTTATATACTCCAGGAATATATTGACAACCATAATCATAGTCTTTCTGAATTATTTTACCATTTGGTAAGTATCCAACTATTTCAGCATATATACTCATACCTTTTTCCAGATATGGTTTTATTACTTCTAATGCTAGATTCCAAATGTCTATATTATAAAATCCAGATCCTAAATTTTTATTGATTTTGGGATCTTTAATTACTTTACGAGAAGAACAGAAAGTTTGGTACTCGGTATCAACAATGTTTATTCTAAAAAACTTCAATAATCGTTCCATTATTGAAAGTTCTTTCTTTACAAGTAAATTACAGAAGATTGCCGAAGTTCCATGAAATTTAGTACTTATTTGAATAAGTGTATCCTTATCAAATCGATATAAATTATTCTTTAATTGAGTTGTATCGGGATGAAACCTAAATTGTTCTTCAACTATTGTGTTTTCATACTTCTTTTCCTGTTTTCTATTTCTAGATCCAGGTGCTCCCGATGTTCTTGTGATTTTAGGGATATACTTCTTTACTAATTGATGATCATTAATCATGTCAAAACTAATTCCAATATAATCATCAATATTTGCTGGTAAATCAATCAATGGTTTTAATGAATCAATCGGCATTAACATTCCCTCAGAAGAAAAATTACGAAGTTTCATACATCTAACTCTTCCATTGTGTTCAATATATCCTCCTTTATCCAGATTATCCCGATTAAGATTAGGAGAATTTGAACTTACACGATAGAGATTATTTTTAGATAAATATTCGTGATGTATTTCACATTCTACAGGAAAATAAATAAAGATTCCTGGTTCAGTATCAATTCCTACTGATACTACATACCCATTAACATTTGCCAATTTCATTCTATCGGCATTTGGGTGTGGTTTAAACGAATCAATCTTAACTATTTTAGCAAGATAATTCGGATTATGGTTTTTACTAAGTGTTAAATCCATATAAAATTATATTATCTCACATGATAAAAAAATTTATTAACTCTGGTTGAATTATTCATTTACTTTCCATATAATAATTGTTGTGTAAAAATTATTTTTAATTCATCATAAGATACTGGAGTGAAGTTATTATTATCAACTCCAACATCATAACTCGGTAGTGGTCTTCTACCAATATAATCCACATCTTTTTGTTTATTAGAATATGGAGAAGTGTGGGAATGCCCAAAACAATGGGTTACACCCCTTCATTGACCAGGTCATGCAACCATACAGTAATGACAAAGAAATAAACTCATTTTTCCTGAGTCAAGTTCTTCATCTTCAACTGTTAACATCATCATATCGTTTACAGAAGAAAACATTTCAGATGGAATGTCAGATAATCGATCATGATTACCCTGTATTAAATGGATTTGAGAAAAACTTAATTGATTTATCCATTTTCTTCATTCCTTTCTATCTCCAAAACAGAAATCACCCAAGTGAAAAACTATATCTTTGTCTGTTACAACAGAGTTTCAGTTATTCACTAGGGTGTTATTCATTTCTCCAATATTACTGAATGGTCGATTACAGTACTTTATAATATTAAAATGATTAAAATGATGATCAGATGTTATGAATATATTACCATTAAATTCCTTCGGTATCGTTATCTTCTGCATCCTTTAAATTTTTTATGTATTCCTCGTATTCAATTACAGCTTTATCATATTCTTCCCAATATTCTGGTTTTAAATAAGATTTCTGTAGAGTAAAATAAGATGATTTTTTGTCTTTTGAATCAGTTGTACAATTCAACCAAGTTATCCATTTACCAGTGGCCTTTATAGTTTCATATATACTTCCTGGATTTTCACCATATAAGTATGATAATACACACTCCCAGTAATGATCTGAACTTTCAAAAACATTATCAGGCCATCCTTTGAGTACTACAAAGCATAATCCAAATGCTACAATAGAAAACTGTGGTGGAAATTCATAACGAAAGTCATAAGGTGTCCACTTTGTTTTATACATTACATCCAGATTCCATATTCCAAAACTTAACCAAATTGGCAGTCTATAAGATTTTCCTCGCCATTTTATTCAATTTCCAGTTCTCCATACAGGAAGACCAGGACAATTACGCCATCTACCAAAATACCAAGAAGTTTCTGGTGCAACGAAGACGTTTTTAACCTTATTATAGGTTTTATTTATATTTATCAAATTTTTCATAATTTTAAATTTTTAAGACCTTTTGAGAGATTTTGAATTAATATAATACATGGGTATTATGATAGTGTCAAAATTTGTTCTACAGGTCTAGAATTGAACGTAAAGTATATTAAATTTGTTCTTTGGACACTATTTCCCAAAGTTCATCAAACGGAATATTTATTTGTTCAAAGATATATTCCTCAATCATTTGACCATTCTTTTCTCCAAATAGGTATGCAAATAATCTAAATATTACATAATTATAATCATTATAAAATGATTTTTCAGCTGACCAAATATCAATACCCAAAGTAGCTATTTTAGCTACTTTATTATTTCCCTGCACATATCTGTCAATCAGATTTTTAAATTGTTCTTTAGTTATCATCAATCCAAACTTTTATTATATTGTTGTTGTGTGTTAATAAGCGTATTTGCCACCCTTTTGTTCTGCAATATTTTTCAACTGCAAATGTAAGGTCAAAATATCCAGCTTTAATAAGCTGAATTATGTATAATAGTTCTTTACTATCATACGTTGTGTTTTGTTGATCTAAATACTCAGAAATAAATTGCATTACTGCTTCTTGAGTAACTTGTTTATTTGCTAATACAGATTGACAGAATTGTTTCATTGTTAATCGATTCTTGGATTTTTAAATATTGGAAGATTGGGAGTTCCATATGGTGTAAAACCAAAGAACTTAACAGTTCCCATTTTTCCAATTAAATTATTTATATTTTTTCGGTATTCTTGTTTTAAAGCTCTATCTCCAATTGGTTTAGCTTCAAATGGTTTACCATTGTGAGCCTTTAGTTGAAATACGAAATCCTCTTCACGCAAACCTTCATTAATTCCAGTTATTTCGAATTCGTCCTCGGAGAATTGCTTAATTTTGATCATACGATTGTCTCTCTTTCCAAAACCATAATCTTTATTAGGATTTCGAATAATACAACCTTCATATCCTTCACTTACAAACTTATCATGTAATTTATCAATTGCTGCTCAGCAATTAACTTTGATATGTTCACATATCACTATTTTATCTGAGTTTTCAAACACCTCTTGCATTTCTTCTAAAAGTGCTAAACGATCCTCAAATGGAACATCTGGTATTGCGATATCAAATATATAATATTTCAAATCCTTATGTTTTTCCTCGAGTGTAATTTTTCTACATAATCCAGAAATATATGGTAAAGGTAAACCATGAATATACAATTCTCCATCAAGGACTATATCTGGATAAGTCTTCAGAAAATCTACCAAAAATGGATCTTGCAGAATGTAAGTTGCAGGAATATCATAATCTCCACCACCTCTTGATGAGGTTCTGGGTACTCCATCTTGCAATTTTACCATCATTCTTACTCCATCTAGCTTTCTACTACAGTAATGCTCCTTATCAAATGTAGATAATGCTACATCATTATAAGATTTACATTGCATTGGTTTTAAGAACCCATTTTGATCGGTAACATCTTGTGGAAACACTTTATTCGGATCAAATTCTTCTAAGGTTTTATATCCAAAATCTTTGATGTCTTTATAGCCCTTATCAAGATATTTCTTAACATTTGATTTATATACTAGTTCAACTTGTTCAGCTAAAGTCCGTTTAGCCTTACCTGCATTAACCTCAATTAATGGTTGTTCAGTAACTTTTCCTCCGAGTTGAGAAGTTTTTCTTATAATTATAAAAGAATGTAAAGTTTCACTTCAACAATAAGAAATATCTACTACGCGAATTTTTCCTTTACTATCGCGTGAAATTAGTATGTTGTGCATAATTTTGTTATTCATTACTTTCAACGTGTTTATACCTCTTCCGTTTATACTTCTTTTTGGAGGATACAATGTTGAAATAGTTGATTGATTTATCATGAAGCTCAAATTCTTCTTCTCGAGATTTGCGCTTTGCGACTTTCATGATATCTTTAGCATAATTCTTTTTCATACTACTTTATTAGCATGTGTATGTCTTTTCTAGTACGAGACATACTAACGTACTGTAATTGTCTTAATTCTTGTTTGTTGGTGCAACGTAGAATATTCTCCATATCAACTAATACATTGTCGAATGAAGAACCCTGTGATTTATGTACCGACAAACAATAACCATATCCCAAACTCCTATTTCTAATGATTCTTCCTTGAAAACTCATATCAATTGGAGTTAGAAAAGAACCCATTAGTTTAAAATATTCAACTCATATTTTCTTTTGATCCTTCTTATTTTTGCAATTTATTGCATTAAACCTAATATTTTCAATGTTATATGCAATAGCATTGAAAACTTCCATTGAGTTCTCTAATGATAATATATACACAAATAGACTAAATCCTTCATATACAGAGTATAACTCTAATTCAAATCCCTTAGTTAAAATACCGCAAATAAATTTGGTAGTTGGAAAAACCTCCTTAACTATATAATCATTTGAATTGAATAGTTTATATGACATATAACGATCAGTTTTGTATTCACAAGAATCATGTGCCATTAAAATATCTCCCTCATTATATTCATCATCATTATTGAAGATTGCTTTTCGGATTACTCCGTTAAAAGCGTCAACTCGACGATTTGTGTAGGCTAATAATTTAACAATATTTGGATTTTCTTGTTGTACTGCTTGTTTGAATAATGAAAGATTTTTACCAATTAATTTTTGTCAATTATTGTATAAAATTAGATTTCCATTCTCAGAAATTATTTCTTTGAATGAATATTTAGTCTTCTCACGTAATTCTGATAGAATATCTAGAATTGGATTATCATCTTTCTGTCTATATATTTTATTTAAACGAAATACAAGGTTAATTCGAGTTGCCTTAGATAACTTATAGTCCTTTATGGGTTGTAGTTGTTTCTCATCGAGAATAAAGATAACTTTACAATTCTTGTATACACATTGTTCAGTAATATAGTCAAACAAAGCTTCATTTATCATTGAAGCTTCATCAATTATTAATATTCCATCACGTGGAATTCCGTTATCAAGAGTATTTGAACTAAATCTTAAATCTTTAAAATCTAATTCAAGAATATCCAAAGTGGGTTTTAGAGATAATAATTGATGAATAGTTGTTACATCGCGTTCTGTATGTTCTGATATAACTCGTTTAGCTTTATGAGTTGGAGCAGCAATGATATATCGTATTTCTTGTTGTTCGAGATATCATATAATAAGTCTAGTTATAGAACTTTTTCCAGAACCCGCACTTCCAACAAGACTACATTGATTTTCCTCTTTATTATGTATAAAATTAAAAATTGAGAGAAGTGCATCTCTCTGCTCTTCTCCCAATTTAAAATTTAAGTAGTATTTTTCTAATTCATCAATAATGGAGTTCATTATTTCTTCAATTCTCCCATTACATTACGATCAATTCTATCATCAATTCGTTCCTTACATGCTTCAAGAAACATATTCAATCCACATTTCATTTTACCATATTGATCATGAGGATAAACTGCATTTAATTTTTCCAATCGATCTAATAGTATATAGACTAATTGTTCACTCTGAAGTCCTGGTAAGGTATCTCCATTATCAAGTTTTTGAACAAATCTGATTCTGATTTCATCGTCAATATACTTAAAATCATTACCATAATATCCAATAGTTGGATTGCAGAAGTATTCATGTGCTCCTCCGTATTTATCGTCCAATCTTACTGTGATTGTACGTTTATCACTAGGATACACGGTGTAATCAAGTGTTTTATATAATTCCATTATGTACCTCCCACTTCTCCAAATCCTCTTTCGCCTCTTTCGGTATCAGACAATTCATTTACCTCAACAAAGTTAATCTTCGGATAAGGTAAAATTACTATTTGTCCCACTTTTTCTCCAACTGCATATTGTTTAGTACAATTTAACCATGTTTGAGGTTGATTATTTTCATCCATAATTGTTTCTGGTCTCAATATACATTTGTAACGAAACCTTAATTCTCCCCTATAATCTTCGTCCAATAATCCAACCGAATTGCAGAGCAATAGGTCCTTCTTACTATTACTAGATCTTGGGAGAATAAACATAGCATATCCCTCTGGTAACTCAAATGCTAACCCAGTTCCATATTCTATGTAATCTTCAGTTACTGCTACAGAAGTAGCTATAACATCCATTCCAGCACTTCCTTCAGTTGCATAACTAGGAATTACTGCATCTGAAGTTAATTTTTTTATTTTTATATCCATTATTCTTTTCAGAATTTATGAGTTATATCTATTAGTTGATCATTGTCAACTTTGAATAGTCTTTGATTTGTGTTGGGATTATTTAGAGGTCCCAAATCCTCTTTATATGGTCCAAGTTTTATATAATCAAATATTGAGTAAAAACTTTTCTTACCATACTCGTTTTCTAGCTCTTTTCGTCCAGAATATCACGCAACTTTAATATTATATGCTTCTTTGATATAATACGCTAAAAGTCACAGTTCTTTTGGAGTTTTATCTCCTCCCATGAAACAAATACACGTAATAGTCGAATACTTATCAAGTAATCTTGCTATTACTTTCATATCTAAACGTTTACCGACGTTTTCTTGTAGTTCGGGTGTATGACAACCTGGACATTGATATGGGCAATTACTAATATTAATTGCTAATGTTGTTTCATCTGGAATTTCTTGAAATACTATATCGTATTCAGTATATTTAAGCATTCTTTAATTCAGCATATGAATTTGAATCACAATCTGGACAATATATCCTTCCATCTGGTTCTCCTACAGTTTCACCTGTATTAACTTTTATCCAGATCATTTCTTCTATGTTTTCTGATCCACATTTTGGACAAATTCAGATTGCATTATTAGCTTTCATACACTTTATTTATTTCTAATTGTGTTTCAATTAATAATTGAGTAGCTTCGGATAAATGATTTAATGGAATAAAATCTCTAGTTGTTCAGAAATTATATCCCGTTGCGTATCATTTTTCCAATATGTATATTGGATTAACACCATAATCCAAGAAACTAACTGTTCCGATATTTTTTCCTAAAACAAAAAGTAATCTATTACTATCTGAATTAACTATGAAGTTAGTATTTTCTAATAATGTATAATTGTAATCTTCAATCTTTTGTGTGTTTAAATATAAATCTAAAAGTTTGTTTATTGGTACATATTTATTCTTTTTCATATTTTAAATAATAACGTTTACTTGCCTCTTTTTGTCTTCCTTCACTAAATGCACTTATTGGACGCAAATATCCAATAATTCTAGTTCATTGTGTAATTTTTTCACTTCCACACATTGGACACTTGTGTAAAGGGATTTTTTCAATATGTCCGCAGTTATTGCATTCACTGTTAGGGATATTGAAAGTAAAATAGTTTGTACCTTCTTTAATCGCGAAGTTAATAACATTTCGATATTGTTCTTTAGTTAAGTGTTCAGATAAGTTTATATGACAACCCATTCCCCCGTCCATTGATCCAGTGTATTTCTTACCATGTAAGGTTAATTTATCAAATACATTAAGAGTATGATTCTCTGGTTTGAATAAATACGAATTATAACAATTTCTGTCCAGTGGTACCCAATAATTGTCTTCTTTATCTCAATTATAGTTTTTAATTCCCAAACCTTCTGCTGGTACAAATTCTAAATTGAATTTAATTCGATTTGTTTTGGCTTTTCAATTTAACTCACTAATGGTTGAACAAATTAATTCAACTAATCCTAAATATGCTGAGTTATCATTACATTCAATTCCTAAATATTCTGCGGCTTCATTAATTCCATTTATTCCAATAGTAGAAAACTGCTGTTTTAAATTAATATAACCTACTGTATAAACAGGTAACATTTTATTGTCATAAAGTTCATATAACATCTCTTTAAATGCTATTTGATATTTATGAACACGTTTAACTATTTCTGAAATATATTCAGTCATTGTTACAGTAGATTTTAGAAATCCTTGATCATCAATAAACAAAATATTTGCTTTATGTGCATTCTGGATAATTCTATTTATATTTAATGTGATAACATTAACTGATCCTGTTGCCACTCCTGTTAATCCTGATGTAAAATTAAATTCATTTGTTTCTATTTTGTTTCTTAAACGACAACAAGATGCCAAAGCATCTGGATTATCACTAAGATATGTGAAAAATGAATGCCCGTTGGCGTACATCTCACAGGTGAAGTTTTCATAGTCTCTATCGAGAATAGAGGTTCCATCGGTGAGTAATGCCATTGTTTCAACCACTACTGTTACACCCCATCATCGGTAGATGGGAGATCTAATAAATATTTATATTTTTTATTATTGCTATTAACTATTTTACCGTATAATTTAATTTCATTTAAAAGACGATCCCTAATTGCTTCTTCTTTTGTTTCAAATCAATTTACAATAGACTGATCCTTATGACGTGTATAACTTCTTCAACATAAGTTGTATCGTCTATTAGAATGGTAACTAACACCTGCAATTTCTTGATCGTGTTTATTACAAACGTTTATTGATTGTGTTACTATTCTTAGATTTTCTAGTCTATTGTCAGCTCTGTTTCCATTTATATGATCTACAACAATTGTCATAGTTTCTTTTCCAGAATCAACGGTGTTAGTTAATATTTTATGAATTAAGATAGTTTTTCCATTTATTTTAGTTGCTGGGTAACCGTCTTTTCTAAGATATATTTTATATTTTAATAGTTCGTTCTTTTTATCTAGA
>Ga0209628_10002974_pt1 | contig 11700 bp, 5 predicted proteins | sample TergutCu122P4_FD_187285 | JGI IMG/M metagenome (GOLD analysis project Ga0209628, IMG submission 187285) | Cubitermes ugandensis P4 segment gut microbial communities from Kakamega Forest, Kenya - Cu122 P4 (SPAdes) (version 2) | ecosystem: Host-associated > Arthropoda: Insects > Digestive system >...
AGTTCAAGAATTAACATTTATTTATTTTTGAGTCAGTGTCATATAATTGGAACTGTTGATAAAAACTCGTATTTGTGCATGGACCCATTTTTCTGAGAGTTGGGACTCTTTATCTGTGGTCTCAGAACATAGTTATTTTGCTTGATTTACTGTTTTATATTCTGTGTATTGTTGCACAGGTGATGTTACAGATTATTTATGAGTAGTGTGAACCTGGAACACATGCAGGTTCAAATAATGTAAACAAAATAGTTTGTGATGTGTATTACAGGTAACTGCAGGAGTTTTTAGATGGGTTCCCAAAATTGCGAAAAGCGACTATTAGCTTTGTCATGTCTGTCCGTCCGGCCATCTGCACGTAACAGCTCGGGACCCACTGAACAGATTTACATGAAATTTGATATTTGAGTGTTTGTCAAAAATCTGTTGTCAAAATTCAAGTTTTATAATAATTGTACAAGAATAACAGGTATTTTACATGAAGAACAATATGCATTTTTTATCGTACCTCACTTAATTCTTCTTAGAATGAAAAATGCTTCACATAAACGTTGCAGAGGCAGTCAAAACACACATTTTTTGCTCAGTAACTTCCTCCCCCCTAAAATCGTGTCATTTTTTAGAAAATGTGGAAAAATATTGTAGAGCTGGACAGGCCACAGATGACAACATAGCACATGCACATTTCATGCTGGATAACTAAGGCTATGTACACACACACACACACACACAGAATATGTGGTACTTATTGCTTTTCTACTACAACAATGGTTGCACGAACGTGCCTCCATGTTATGTTATACCTACATTGCCTGTCTTGTTAGGTCTGAGTTTCGTGTTCTCTGTGGCCATAATTTTGATTATGTTTGCTTTTGGAACCAATCTATGGCTATTTTCACATCACTAGATCTACTACAGTATAGGGTGTCAGTAACAGTGAATGCAGTTTGCTGTGAGTGGAAGCACTGTTCCAGTCTTTGTTGCAAAAATGGAACACAGATTTGTTTTTAGAATGTAGATGTTTAATTAACTTCACTTCTTTTCTTGCACTTACAATACATGAACTGTTAAAACCAAGTTCCTTGCAAATAGTTGAAGACTTTATGAGACGCTTATAGTGCGATCAATGCCGTACACCGATTGACTCATTTTTAAGTTTAAGGCTCTTCTGTTCCAGAGCTAAGTGGAGAGGATTTTTAAGTACCTGACATGCATAATCCATAATCACACTTAGGAACTGGTATTCTCAGTATGCTTGTCACTGCATTAATGAAACTGCTACGGTTGTCAGAGTTATTAAGAATTTTTGCTGACAAGTTTTTTTTTCCTATAGACTCGGTAATGTTGTGCTGAAATACAAAGGTGATGAAAGAATAGCAAGAGTGAGGTATTAGTTTTCTTTATCAAGTAGTGTCATATACTGCTGAGATGTTAACTTCAGCAACTTTTTATTTTAATTTTGAATACCAGGTAAGTTGCAGCCTACTATTTTAAGTACTGGAGGAAACTATTTTGTTTTCTTTCTCCGAAACTAGTACCATGAGCCGCAAAATTGAAGGGAGAAGACAGTTCATTGTATGAAATGTTTCTAAAACTTTGTTAGGTATAGATGAGAGTGACTGCAACACCCTGGTTCTTTAGCAGTTTACTTGAATTAATGATGATGTTCCACACAGGAGTTGTTAATTAACAAGTTCTTATGTATTAGTTTATTGTACAAATTGTTACTAAGTGGTAATACCAAGTTTATTAGAAGTACATTTTTTTGATAATGAAGAGCTCCGTAATTTTCACTCTTTGCCTTATATTAGTAGGACAGTAAAATCAAGGACAATGAGCCGTACAGGGCATGTAAAATGGATGGGCAATATGACAAAAGCATGCAGACTTTTGGCTGAAACACCTGAAAGCAAGAAACCACTGGAAAGACCTAGACATAGATGGATAATACTGATGTGATTATGAAACAAATAAGGTTAGATGTTTTGGACTAAATTCCATTGCCAGCTAGGTCAATTTCTTTCAGTTCTAACTAAATCAGTTCAGGAAAGTATATTTTCCATGTCATTTTGGTTATCCAAAAAGGTTTTCAGAACTTATATGCCCTTTATCCTCCCCAAAAACAGCCCTTTCTACTAGAAAGCATGTTTTTCATATAGCATTTAAAGATTACTATCTTTGACAATACAATAACTATATGGAGTAAGTGCATCACATTTTCGCATTTATGTACTAATTTGGCCAACTGAGTAATGAACATGCAAAACATTGAATCATTCTTCATATGTGTCCGTATATGTTAAATACAATTTTTTTTTTAAAAATGCGAACTATTTATTGGCTCTACTGGTGCCTATGGAAGAGCGAGTATGATCTTTTTAGGTTTAAATCTCTTTATTGCTGCCAAAAATTTGGGTTTCAGATAAGTATGAGTGTTTGAAATGCAAGATCCCACACATTTTATGTACCAGTTATAGCTGTTTCTGAGCAAAGACAGCCAAACATAGGTTTCAGAAACAATTTAAAAATAAATAAATTCTTTAGCGCCTTCTTAATATTTATTGTTTCCGTACCTCATTTACCAGTTTAGAGAGGATGAGGCAGTACTGAAATTTAAATAATCCATTTCCATTTTCATTCAGGGGCTCTAAATCCTCAATAAAAAGATAGCTTAATGTTCATTTCAGATGGTAGGTATATTTTTACACATTCTGATGTCTCACCATCTGTTTATAGTACAGTGTTTATTTATGGAACCTTTATTTTATTTTATTTCACTTTATCTTATTTTATTTTATTTTATTTCACTTTATTTTATTTTATTTCACTTTATTTTATTTTATTTTATTTTATTTTATTTTATTTTCACAAGATTCTTTACCAAGTCTTTTAAGATGTACAAACGTAAATTTTATGCTGTTCATACTGTGCATGTTCTTCCTATGAATATATCATCCAACAAAATGCACTTCATGAAACACAATTTATGATCTTGAGGTGCGTCATCCCCGTTGTGTTGTCGAATAACAAGAACAAGTTATTGGTACATATGTATATAGTCAAAAACACAACTATATTCCTTATAGTACGTTTACTGTTACTACGGTACAACTACATGTTACAGCCATCAATGTTGGCCATCTTCAGGTTGTACATGAAGCACCTTATGATAAGCTATATCTACATGTGAGTGGGGGTACATGTAGTTCTACCATAGTAATAGTAAATGTGCTATAAGGAATACAGTTGTGTTTTTGACTATATACATATGTACCAATAACTTGTTCTTGTTACAATTTATGACATACACCACCTCATACACGTTTTGGCACTGAGGTGCCATTAACAGAGAGTCGTTATAACAAAGGTGTATAAGCCAAAATAATTGGAACATTACTCTGCCAGTGAGAATATCTGCAGAGGCCCAAAATTGTATTGTTTTAAAATGCAACAGTATTTCTAATATAAAGTATTATGTCCAGTAATTAACCACACTTGTCCAATTTCGTAGTCAAATCAGAAACTGCAGGATTATATTTTTTGCCTTCACAGAAATTCTGTTATTGCATTCCATTATTACATATGTGTATGTGAACATAACACACACATACACACGTGCATAGAAATGCACACATGTACATACGCACGTGCAAAATTGAGAATGCAATTTCAAAAACTATGTTGGGATTCAATAAATTACCAGAGTTCACTATGTGTTTATTAATTGATTACTGATATAGGGTAGTGATTCTGTCAAAATCTTAGGCCCATTAGACGTGTTTATAAAATTGTGAAAATGTGACTATTAGCTTCATGTCTGTCCGTCTGTCCCTCCGTGTGGAACATCTCTGCTCCCACTGAATGGATTTTCATTAAATTTTTATATATGAGTGTTTCAAAAATCTGTCTAGAAAATTCAAGTTTCATTGAAATGTGATGTGAATAACAGGTACATTACATAAAGACATATCTCGCTGAGTTCTTCTTGTGGTGAGAAATGTTTTAGATTCAATTAGTAGAGAAAATTAAAACACACTTTTTGGGGGGGGGGGACAATCGTGCTGTTCACGAGATAGTGTAAAAAATTGTGGTACAGCCAGACAGGCCACAGATGACGATATAATAATGCGCATCCACATTGCATGCTGGCAAGCCAAGGCTATAGACACACACAGAATATGTAATATTTATTGTTTTTCCACGGCAGTAGTGGTTGCACAGGGAGTGTTACATTTGTACATATATTGCCTGTCTTGTTACACGTTCTGGATGGGTTCTTGGGAAAAACTGTGAATTAAAGTTCAAATTCATGTATCAGAACAAAATATTGTAGCATTTTCACTCACATAAACCCATACCTTTGCCATATTATGTTGTTTAACATAATTGTTAATGCTAAGTTACCTTTCTTTGGGGCTGTGAAGTGGATGGTGCTTCATTTAATTTATACACACACTTTAATGTGAATGTGACACTCCACAGTAACTTGCAGTTATTGTTCCTTGCTTTTTTCTTACCAGACTAATATAGTATTAAAATAGATTTAATGGTGCACATATGGTGGTCGTTTGTTAAGGTGTTGATCTGGGATATTTACATGTATGTGTCAAGAAAGAGTTTTCACGGTTTTTGCTTCACATAGTCACTCAGAGATAAGATTTGAAGCCTGTCACAAAGATTGCTGTCATTGTGGACATGACATCACGTAGTGTGATTGCTTAGTTCTAATGAATCTTGAGGTGCCTGCTGTCTCCGTATTCAGGATATGTTGCCGCATTCTGGAGACATAATTACATTCATGTAATTTGTTTTAACTTTTTTCATCATCTGTTGCTAGCTGAAAGACCATAATTCAAAATTACATGAATACTAGATACTTCAGTCCATTCAGTGTACCATTTATCTGATGTAGAATGCTATGCGAGAGTAATTTTTCCTATAAAGTAAGTGCATAGGTGCATGAAAGGCCTTAATTTTCGGTAGGAATATCAAATATTGTTTTCCAAATAATCTTGTAGGAAATGCTCTCTTACATTAGAAATAGTTCATTTGTTTCTCTTTTGAGGTTATGTAACGAAATTAAGCCAAACTGACTTAAATACAAAGAGAAATAGAAATCAGAGGGTTCTGGTTTCTTATACTGCCTTTATGGTATATTCTGTGTATTTTAGATGCTCTCAGTTACAAAGACAAGGACAGACAGTCGTTTTAGGATTGTTTAAGGCTCATTTATATTTGTGTCACTTTTATAGCTAAGGTGGTGAGCAGTTAATCACTGCAAGGCCTCAGGTTCGGTCTTCGGTGACTTATGCGATACTTTGTTGGCTAAGGTGCTGGAGCAGGTTGGTGTTTGAATTTATTTGGTTTTACGCACTGATCAACGTTCCACCATCACTACTACTTAACTGTCAGAGAGCTCGAAGGTGTTCTGTAGCTCTGACCAGGCATAATATTATTAGATCCACAATATATAGGTTGGACTTTCATCTTTGACATGTTACTTACTTGGTCACAATGTAAGGACATTAAATTTTGTGCAGTATGTGTCTCTTTGTAAGAAGAATATTATTGTATCCCAGTAAACTTGAACTCATGCTTCTGGTAGCATGAAACATGTTCATGTTAATGTTCACTATGCACTGTAATGCCTGAATATGGTTTCAGCAGGGCTGTCAATATGTATCAGTTTGTTAACCATAGCAAATTTAGGGTTTTGTTAATGTGGGTTTATGAGTCTTCCTACAAATTTATACCTCATTGGAATTTTTTAAAACTTTTTGCTTATATCTGAATTCAAACAAGATGATACATACAGATATTTAATTGCTTAAATGAGCATTTTTTAAGGTCCACAATCATTATATGTAGAATACGTGGTCTGCACCACCCATTACTTAGACGTTCCTTGTAACCATTGAAGAAGTAGTTTAAATCATAAAAAAAACAGTGGGTACATTGTAACTTTACTTACTTCATGATTACTAACCTCAGTTTCCTATGGAATATGTATGTAGTACTGTCAAGGTCAGCCGTTCACTTTTTCTCTCCTGAAACAATATATTTTTTGCTATGCAGCAAAATAGGCTGAACTCATAAGTTTCAAATATGTCACTGGCAATAGTCATTTTTCTGTAATTTTAAGGTTATTAAATTACTAAGTAGTATACATATCAGTACTTCAGATGTATTGCTTTGATAAATATCAGTTTAATATCAGTTCATGTATTCACAATGCCAGTTACATTAAGTATAATCAATGAATATGCTGTATAGTCTCCTATTTATACAGTAACTCTTGAAATGAATCATTGATCAGAAAGGTTGATAGTTTTGACTTATAGGAATGTAGAGTAAATAAAACAAAACATTCGAGTTTGATATAATAGTAACAGTAATCTTGGAATTCATACCAGTGTTGTCTGGGATGGGATACCATGTAGTTTGGTACATGGTTACCAAAGTTAGAGAGGCACTTGCTGCTTCGCCCTTTTACTGTGGTGATGGATGAAACAGATTCAATAAAATGTTCTCAGACTACCAGCCACGTCAGGTGGTGGAATGTTGAATAAACCAGAGTTTTTAGGACCATCTCTGTACTCATCATCAGGGAACTGACTACTCCAAAATCTGTCTGCTTCATGATATACCTGTCTATTATAGCTGTTGATGAGACATACTCTCTGTCCTGCTTTTATGTTCTTTAACATGTTGGTTATGTGTGACGAGGCCTGGCTCAGTGTGAAGCCACCATCTCTGTTACAATTATTCTTGTTCAGCTGTATTTTAATTGCTTCCTTCACAAGGTGGTCCACACCTGAACAAGAATAATTGTAACAATGGCAGAGGCTTCATACTGTGCCAGCCTGGTCACATATAACCAACATGTTACTAAAAGTAAAAGCAGGACCGATCAGAGCAGGTACTTGACACTGCCCACCAACCCTCTTGTCTCGCCACCAGCTATGATGGGCAGGTATATCACAAAGCAGTCGGATTTTGGAAGTAGTCATTTGCCTGATGACAAGAGCAGAGATGGTCCTTGAAACGTTGGTTTTTTCAGCATTCAACCACCTGACACAGCTGCTAGCCTGAGAACATTTTACTGAGTTTAGTTACCTTGAAACCCGTAAATTAGGTGCAACAAATGCCTCTGAAATTTTGGCAGCCACTTGTCTGTATGGTGTCACATCCAAAAAGACCCCACTTCTAATAGCCATCACTGTGAGAACTTTAAACTTTAGAGACTTTTTAACATATATTGACCAGTGTCAGCCAACTTGTAGTGCTTTAAGAACTTTTGATAAGATAGATGTAAAGAATAAAGTTAAGAAATATTTTCGGAACTTTTTTCTCACATATAGTCTAAGAAATGACTGTTTCAATATATATAAGAACTACTTGTATTTAACTGCAGAGTATGAACCACAAATCAGGTTCTGAAGCAGCACAAACCCAAAAACTGCCATCTTTGCAGTGATACAAAAGCAGTATATGTATGAAGCATTAATTTAATTGTTGTCTGCAACTAAGAGAAAGAATGAAAGAATATTTTATTTCTATGAATGTTGTGGCCAACTTATAAAAATCATATATAAATAAACTGTATATAATGACTAGTTGTCTGCAGTATCAGCTTATGTATTTACTATGAGCTGCTTTCCTTACCTTTCGTTCACTCTCTAAGCTGTAAATTGATAATGTGTATGTGTTTTGTCGTAATGGAGATTTCAGTGGCTTCATTATTTTTTGGTTATTCCAGATTTTGTACTGATAACCTTGCTTTTTACTGATTTTAACTGGTATTTATAAATTTTCTCTTAAAATGTTAATAATTATATACTGACATTTTCTATGTTAGACATCATGTAGCCTATTCTAGAAGATAGTTATCCCCATTTTGGAAGGACCTGCTGCCCCGAACTTATGGGGTAGAATTGAGCCAAAAGTTGATAGCCATCTTCTAGGCTACATGGTATCATGATATAGAAGATCACATTCTATGTATTTACCATTGTGATAACCTTAAATTCCTTATTTTAATATTATATTACAAAATATCCCTTTTGTACCATTTGAATTATGTGAAGTACCAGTGCATGCAATTATATATTAAAAATATATATAAAAAAGATTTTTAATATATAATCGCATGCTTGGCATGCGTCTGTAATACTAACAGATGAATAGTAACGTAGTTAACATATTATTCAATTTCGTTCAATTTGCACATATGAAGTAATCTATGAAATACTTAGTAGTAACACAAACATTCAAGACTCTAAAGTGTGGGATTTTGCAAGTTTTTGCTTAGTTTGGAATTTGAAAACATACAATATATAACATTCATAGTTCCAGTTCACAAACTTTTCATATTAATTTTACATGGTTGGCAAGTTTTGTATTTCTTAACTGTGGAATTTTTTGGACTTGTGGTTTTTGTGTTAAATGCCAATATGTGTATGTTGGAGATAGATCATTAGTCATTATTTTGTGTGCTGTTCTTTAAAATGAGTGAGACAGCAGTATTGTCTCTGTGGAAGCAATATTGAATGCCTGATCGGTGTTTTCAAACCATCTCCAATTAACCATTAGAAGTACAACTTTCAGGTAACAAGTATCTGAAAGCTGATTGCATAGTCTCAATTACAAAGACCACACACACATAACCACATTTAAGGAAATAATTACTCTTTATGGTGAGAATCATTTTAAACGTATGGACACACTCAGTGGGCAAAATGTAGAGATTTTTTATGTTGTAGTAGATGGTACATACAGTAACCACTGTTTTTGAAGGGTTAAAATACATGAATCTAATGTGTTGATGTTTTTTTAATTGTGTGTGTATTTTGCATGTAACTTGTTCATGGTTAAATAAATATGCATGATCTGAAACTCCAAAGTGAAACAAGCATGGACAGGACACTGGAATAATGGTCCAAGGTGAGATAGGTATTTTGTCAAAATTTGACATATTTGGCATGCTGTTAATTCATAAAAACAAGAATTAGTTTCAAATATTTTTCGTGTTTTCAAATCGGACCCATAGCTTGGATCATTATGTCAGTACACTAATGCATGCTGGACACTTACTTGAAGCAAAGGTTATATTAACGATGTGTTGCTTTCAATTTCCAGTTGAAGTATGGGATATATTACTATAACCTTTGGTTCCTGAGTAGTCTCCTTGCATTAATACAGACAAGTTCCAGGCTTGTTCCCCATAAACATAGCATAGAGACATTTTGGACCATTGTGCCTTCGGCCTGAGGAAAATTTTTTTTATTTTTTTCCTCCATTTTGTAACCAATTGTGCCATCACACCAGATTTTTGGGTACATTTACCTGAAGAGGTTCTTTCTTATCCAGCCATCATATTATTCAAGTTCTCCTGAAATAAACCCTTTATAAATAATCTTACCTCATTTTTAATAGTTCACACATTAGCATGGTATTACTACACATTTAATTCTATTTAGAAGCTTTGCAGTTCATTTAGTAGCTTAGCATTAAGACATTCCATTCCAGCCACCTTATGGATTGTACTGTTCATGTAACAGGGTGTTCATAATGTTGGTAGGTTCATATCATAGAAGAGTTGAGAGTTATTCCATCAGTGAGTGAGTGAGAGTTAATATTGTAACATGAGCTGGTAAAATACTGAATTCCTAAACTTCTTTAAGTATAGTTTTTGGTCACTATGTGTAATGTTCTGTTTTATGACAGCATATAAAATCTCTTTATATCAGCTTTCCTTAGTCATGATGGAGCTTGCTGTATAAGTAATGCCAGTGTGTAGGCAGTACTGATGTATGGTCTTAAATGTTCAGGATTCCCAGTGATGCTGGGTTGCACCCAGTCAGGTGTTCACATTATGCCAGCAACTAATGCTGCTGCACATCCCTTCATCTTGTGAATCGAAAGTTAATTGTATTCTCTCCTTTTCTTTTTTCCTCAACACAATATAGTTGTTCAGGATTAGGCCTCTTCCAGTGTTAGTAAGTACCGCTCTGCATCTGGTGTGATGTGGTGTTATGCTTTACTGTACTTTTGATTTTGATATGCACTTTCAATTACATATGTTGCTGGACTTTATTGTTTAGTTGAGCATGTTTGTTACCTTGCATGGGCATCATCTATCATACTTATTAAAGGAAGTTTGTAAAGTGCAACCTTTCTCAGTATAACAGTTCATGGTGCTGTTTGTTTTATTTTTCTGTAAGTCGGATGTGCTGAGGTTATTTTCGTGTGTCCAGGTAATTATGTCACTTTGAATTACTCTAAATTCACAAATGTCCCAAGTAGAGTAATAACCTCTTACTGTTTCCATCATGTAGTGGGTCAGGGTGAGGCAAATGGGTAAAAATGAGCAATAGTTCTTGTACTAGTGTCATCTGCCCTACCCAATTGTTACAGAGTATTACATTTTACAGGGGGTATATAAACATGCTCAAGTTGTGTATTTCTTTATGAAGAATTTGGTACTTGTTTTTTCACTAAGTTGTGCACTGTATACACCTTATAAATTTCACTTCTAACATGTTATTAAATAGTTCAGTTACTGTTACCTTTTCCAGATGTAAATCTTTCTGTAAATAGAAGACTGGCTAAAATAAATTTAATTATCAATATATAAATATATATAATCGTACTCTAAATTTACTCCTATTTGTAAGAATAAATGTGTATGTCTTGTAGTAAGACAAAGTAGCAATTAAGCATGTACATTATGTATAGATAATGGTTTTACTAAAAGCATCCAAAATTCAGTTTTTATGCCTCTTTCTGCCCAGTTTACATGATACAGACTCATCATTTTGAACGCCTTGTCTGGGTAAGGCTTCATCAATGATGCGATATCATTTCATGTATGAAACTTTGTTAGATTATAAAGTCATATGACATCGTTGGTTGTAATTTTGTGTTTCATAACAGAGTAATAGAATGAGGACTACACATAATGTGTATTAATTTGCTCAGATTTCCAAGACCGTATACCACACCTCTCTGAAGAATAATTTATTTTCAAACCCACCATTCTTTAAATTTATGTAATTTTAAATGTGCGGTGTACCCAGTTTACTATACTGTCTGATTTTATCAGGAATGACGCTCCATTATCTTTTGCCATATGAAGAAACTGTTGTATGGAAGTACAAAAGGTTTGGATGAATGAAAATTTTATTTAATGTACAGTGATAAACTGTATATAAATACACAGTCTGAAATTACATATTTTTTAAATGAAGTTGATTGTTGTATAATGCTAACATTTAATGTATATTATGTATATTTCAAATTGTATATATTTGCAGCATTCTTTTAGTAAGTCCTGCCAAACTCCTGCACTCTCTGGAGAACCCAAGTTGGAAGAGGCTATGAACCTCTTACAAGACAGACCGTGTAGTCTGTGTCATGGGCCTCAAACCATCTGTGCTGACTGAAAATTATGTGGCTTTCCTCATTTCTTGTAGTTACTTGATAGTATAGTTCATCAAATATTCTATAGCTGAATTACTTCCTTTCATTGCTTAGGATAATTCTACTATATAATGTTGTGTAACAGACACCACTGAAAAAGCATTAGTAAATAAATAAACAAACAACCATTGCAAGTTGCTGGCTGTGTTGATTCTTTGTGTGTGTGTGTGTGTGTGTGTGTGTGTGTGTGCGTGCGCGCGCGCGCTCCCCCCCCCCCCC
>Ga0209628_10002975_pt1 | contig 11699 bp, 9 predicted proteins | sample TergutCu122P4_FD_187285 | JGI IMG/M metagenome (GOLD analysis project Ga0209628, IMG submission 187285) | Cubitermes ugandensis P4 segment gut microbial communities from Kakamega Forest, Kenya - Cu122 P4 (SPAdes) (version 2) | ecosystem: Host-associated > Arthropoda: Insects > Digestive system >...
TGTATTGTATACATCGAACCAAGTAGTATCCCTAGTGCCTCCAACCTGGTTTCATCACTTATCTGGACACGCTGCTCCACATGGACAAGAATAAGGACACAAACACACCTACAACAGACCAAGCACTGCTTCGTCTGACGGCCCCTCCCACCACCCAGACCAGCGACCGAGTTAGCCCTGCACCATCGGAAGTCGCCGAACACGTGTTTTATCCATTGTACATATGTGCTCCAATTTAAAATTCCATACACGAGATCTCGATGTATAGGACAGTTGACAGTTGTACAGTTTTTATCTTACTTGTTCCGTATTTGTACGCCTGATGATGGCTCTCATGAGCCGAAACATGTAGCTCCTTGCTTACTGTTATCTAAATAAAATAATCAATATTTTATTTTATTTCATGTGTGCTTGACGGTCAATTATGCCAAGTTTATGTTCACCACACACTGGGACGTCCCACCTAAAGATTGTCATTAGACGTGTGGAAGTAAACGCCAGTTGAATGCTTGCAAAGCATTACACTTAATCGGATCGACAATACGATTTATTTTTAAAAATAAGGATAAAATTAATTAATGTGGATGGATAATAATTCATTTCTAATGCTTCAGAATTACGAGGCTTGTCCGGAAAGTAAAGATACAAAGGTCTTAAACATGTACAACATTTTTAATTTACAAAAGCGACACTGCGAATAAATTGCCTGCACATAACTTTATTTTTCAACATAGTCGCCGGCATTGTCCAAACATTTATGAAGTCTTGGAACCAGCTTCTGTATCCCCGAGTCATAGAAGTCTGCCGCCAGCCCTTTGAACCACGTCATGACTTCTTTTTGCACCTCATCATCGTCGTCGAAATTTTTCCCAGCGAGACGTTTCTTTAGGTGAAGAAACAAGTGGAAATCATAACGTTACCTTAAAAAGCGACAATTTTTTTTTTGTGAATTTCCTCTGGACGTTCACCTTTTACCTTGAGAAATCGTAGGACGGAACGGACCTCGCATTTGGCGGGACTTTGGATCGGCGCTGCCATTTCAAACAGGTCTCATTCAAACAAAGCCGGTTCTACCACTGTCAAACGAGCACTGCTCACAGGTAAAGGATCAAGGTCGACGGTAGTGTTGCCACAATAAGCATAAGAAATTTCCCTATCGGCCTACACGTGATGTATCTTTACTTTCCGGACACGCCTCGTAAATAGTTCTATGTACTTTTAATTGTTAATCTGCCTGCAGAATGGAAATCTACCTCACGTTGGGAATTACTTTTAATTGAAGGATCAGCTGAGAATAAAAATTAGATCCTTGAACATTAATTATAATGGAAAAAGTTTTCTCACTTGGCGTTCTGTCATTTAGATTTCTGTTTATTTTGGAACTAATTGAGAGCGTTAAGTTAGGGAAATGCTTGTTCTTCATATTTAATTTTTTTTTGTGTTTTTCAAAGACTTATGACGATGATCACTGGATTGATTATCACAGTACTAACAGATGTACGAAGATGAACTGAATGTCTTTCTACATATTCAGGCTTATCTCTCGACACCTCTCTGACAACTTACCTTCAACCACGTGCTAGCAGTATTTCCATACAGTTTAGCATCACTCTATATGACCCATTGATTGATTGGTTAAAATTGGGTTCGAGACCGTACGGTCCCGATGCACCTAAGCTTCACAGACGGGTCCTTTGTGCCCCATAATCTCATATCAACTCAGGAGAGCCCTGTTCCTTTATTAAAGTTCCAGATGACCCCCAGACTTAAAATCTTAATGTCATCTGGGCCCATGAAAATAACCCAGATATAATTTTATTTTCTCTCAAAAATCCCTGCAATCGAACCCCTTCCAAATTCCCCAACAGGGCCCCTATGGAGAGAGATACCCGTTTACAGGGCATTTTGCATATCTCTCGAAAACCTCATAAAAATTCCTCTAAATAAGAAAGCCCTAAGAAAGAAGCGCTCCTCCATTTTCCCCACAAGCGGGGCCCCTATGGAAGCAGACGTCCATTTCCGAGCCTTACTTGACATATCTTTCAGGGTCCTCAGTGAAGGAGCCCTTCTTCCAGGTCCCCTTTATGGAATCCCTCGCAGAGAGATGCCCCGTTCCTAGAGCCCTCCTTCATTCATCTTTCAAAGTCCCCGGTATATGAGCCCCCTCCTGATTCCAGGTTCCTCTCGGCTGGAAAGGGGCCCCCATGGACAGAGATGCCCATATCTGGAGACTTTCTTAACATATCTTCCAGGGTCCCCAGTGAAGAAGCTTCCCCCCCCGAACCCCCTCCACGGAGTCTCTTCAGAGAGAGAAACACAATCCCTAGAGCCCCCTTCATCCATCTCTCAAAGTCCCCGGTAGAAGATCCCTCCTCCAGGTTCCCCAACGGGCCCCTACGGAGAGAGACACCCGTCTTCAGAGCTTTCTTCTGCACGTTCCTTAGTAATTCACCTTTCCCTCAAAGTCCCCGGTAAATGAGCCCTCCTCCTCGTTCCCCATGAGTGTCCCTATGGAGAGAGATGCTTCATCTCCAGAGCCAATGGTTTATTCATTCATTTCTATTCGTCAGAGTCCCCATTTAAGGATCCCTCCCATGAAAAATGGGCAAAACATATGGTCGTCGTTCAGGGAGCCCCACGCGGACGGAAGGCCTGGGGTGCGGCCTGGTTCCCCAAGGGGATCATTTTCGACACTGCAATCTCTACCCCAGTGCCATGCAGCCTTCAGCACGATACCTTTCACTTTGGCTTTGGTAGACCAGAGCTCCTTTAGCTAGCGTGTTTCATAGAAACCCTCATCAGGGTATCCCTCCACACCTGTTAACACCTCCCATGTGACCCAGGGTAGAGAATGAATCCACATAACCCTGAGGTACGAAAGAAGGTTTGGATTTATGGGAGGCCTATATGACCCATAGTATCCTCTCAGCTAGATTGTAGAAGGTGCTGAAATTTCTGTTCTTGTCCATATTTTTTGCATAGTTGTAGGTTTATGTACCTATGTAAGAGACGAACAGTTTTTTAAATTTCATTTTTAGCTCCAATTGAAGCCAGTTGTTTTTTTCCACTACTTTTGATTTTGGGACTGGTTTCTCCTGTGCAAGATGCCTCATTGCGAGTTACTGTCATATTATGCACATATGGAAAAATTCCTTTAATATGACGTCTTATAATTCGGAAATCCTGATAATCTGCCTTTTAAAGACGGTAGTCCTATGTTTTGCTTGTTGCTGGATAAAAAGTTTCATTAATGAAAGAGGCAGACCTCAAGGACATTATCAAATGGCCTTCAAGAGTGTCTTACACCATCTGTTGTGGTGTCTCCTCTTATTCCCTATTCCATCAACTTCTTCAGATATGAAGACTACAGAAAACATAGAAAATGAACCTGATGACCGAGAACCAGCAGACGAACAGGGCATCCAAATTGAATACTTCTCTGATTAGTTGTACATTCTCAGTATATTAGCGGTAACAAAAAATTACCTGTACGAACTTACATCAGTGTAAGTACCTTATGATAATGCAGAATATTCAATAATTCAACAATTGTCTGGTCCTGTGCAAGTCAGGTTAATGGAAGTTCACTGTGAAATAGAGTGTAGTTAAATCTTTCTTTAATATCACATGCCATACTTAATGGATTTGTTTTTGTAAAGTGGTCCACTAAGTCTGAATATGTGTATAGATACCGGTTGTGCTTAGAATTTGATCCTGGGAAGTTCACAACAAAATTTTTTCTGAAAGTTTTCAGCTTACCACCTCTTCACTTACAAAGATATACACATAAGCCAAATACATAACTCTTGACATGGGTTGTCCCGTTCCTGAATTGAGCATCAGTCATGAGAAGCTGACAACTAGAGCAATGGCCATCATAGCAATATTTAATGTAACAGATGCTAGGACTTGCAGGAAAGAAAAATTGTTAGTAGGGGAAATTTTCTAATGCGTGATCAGATGTAAGTTGCGTGCCCGGTGATCTTTATCCAGAAGAAACAACTGATATTTGACACAGGGTGAGGAGAGGGGGGAGGGAGGGAGGGAGGGAGAGAGAGAGAGAGAGAGAAATTTTGATATTGATATTGATATATTTATTGACTGCAATTGGGTTGTCACCTGGTGGCAGTAGTACAGTACACATTTACACCCAAACAATACACAGAACGACACAAAACAAACAATATACAGAACAACACAACAATTTGCGAGAGTGTGGGTCGCGCCCCGTCTTGGCTAGTTATACCCTGGCGTTTGCCTTACAATTGAGGAAAAAGCACGGAAAAACCTCAGTCAGGGTAGCCACGTCTAAGAATACATAGACAACACGTAGACAACGATAAGAATACATAGACTAACAATAAGAATATGTAGACAACAATAAGAATACATAGCCTCTTCCAATAAAATACATAAATTACAACCATATTTTTATAAAAAAGGAACCTAAAGAAGATGAGATAATGTAGAGAATATGACAGACTGAAAAACTGATAATTAATTATTGAGCTACCAGATGTTTGTTAAACCTTTTCCCAGTCAGATGAATATTACTTGATATGTAGCTATTCTTTTGCTCCAGGTGCCTTTCACAAGCAACTTGCTTAAGGGCATTTCTATGTTTGACACAGTATTGGGTGTGACAGAGTGATTACAGGTTGCTAGAGAAAAATCTGTTAAAAATGTAGTAACTGCGATAAATGTGTGTGTGTAGAATATGTACACACACACACACACACACACACACACACACACACACACACACTAACACACATATGAGTTAACACTTTATGTTGATTAATGCAGAAGAAATCTGTCAGTGATCCAGAAGAATAACTGTTTACAGTGATTAGCACCGCACAAGAACCTGTCGCAGGTTGGATCAACAATATTTATGGAGCAACAGGAGTTGTAGTAGGAGCAGGGATGGGGATTCTGAGGACCATGCACTGTGACCCAGAAATGATCGCAGACATAGTTCCTGCTGATAAAGTAGTTAATGTAATGATAGCCTCTGCGTGGGATGTTGCGACAAGACATAGGTAAGGAAGCCTGTACCTGCCTTGTTTCCTACTTTGTACATTAAAATCAGCATAATGACACTGAATTGTGTGATTTAGAATTACTGAGCTTCTACTTATTTTTATGAATTTCTATTGACAAAGTTATGAACAAAATATTTCCCTTATTTACTTATTTATTTTAAAATATATTATCCCAACACTGTCAAATTCAGTAGGAAATATAGTGTATTACAATAGGTACAGATGAATTTCCCTTAAGACATGATTTACGTTGGTTTTGCCATATTCTTATGTTGTCCCTCTACAAGTAAATTTTGTTTATTGTAGTTCCCTGGAGATAATGATCATATTACTACCAAAGGATTTGATGAATTCTACACTGATCATACTAGAAGATGATATGCTCCAATACTATTGACTTACAGACCATTTACTCTTAATTTTGTAATTACTGATACCTAGAAAAAAATTTTAATGGAGATTTTGTAATGGCATATGAATATTTCCCGCCTGTTATTTTACATTAGTGTAAAATTTAATCTGTTATTCTGAGGGTGGATTACAATGTTGAGGGTGTTTTGGGGAGGACAGTAATTTAAAAAATCCCTTTAATCTGAAGTCTGATACTTCACATTTACTTACAATCTGGCACTTAAGGGCAGTAGTCCCAAGACTGAAGTTTTGCTTTCTACCAGAAAAAATCTTTATCAATGAAACAGACAGACCTCAGAGACATGAACAAAAAGGCCTCTATGAGTGTCTTATATCAGACAATGTGATATGGCATGATGCCTTTTCTCTTACTCCAACAACTTCTTTCTCCTATGAGGACCCAGGAAACACAGAAGAGGATTCTGATTACCCTGGACCAGCAGAGGAATGAGATATCCAAATTGAATAACCCTCTGATTAATTATACAGACCAAGTATAAGAACAGTAACAAAAATTACCTGTCAGAACTCATGTCAGTATAGGTACAATCTGATATTCTGGGATGTTCAACATTTCATTATTTGTCTGGTCCTGTGAGAGTCTCATTATCGGAATTTTGTTGCACATATAAAATTTTAAAACATAAACCCTGTAGGGAAGAGCAGCTAGTTGGTTAGGATGAATTTGTTTGCTTCAGAAATGTAACGATTACTTTCTGTGTAAACTTAAAGCTGTGAAGAAGGAATTAGTAATGATCATTTATGAAGAGCTTGTCAGTCAATAGATTATGTATTTGACTTCTCGGCTTAAAAATGGTCAACTGGGCATTAAAAGTTCAGGCAGAATTTGTAGAATATATAACAAAGTTTCACTAGACTCCTGCAGTTATATGAACCATACTTGTAGGTCTACATGTGTTCAAATTCAAGAGAAACTAAGAAAGTTCTATGTTTTTTGTACTGTGCATTGTGATACAATTATGTAATGTAAACCAACAAATGCACACTTTTCAAATTAATGTTTTAATACAATTCCTGGTATCTTCTACATGTTTTTAAACATCATGTGTTCATCATCAGTTTTTTAATGGTATTTTTACATGCATTTATGTAAGTAGTCTAGCAGATGGAAGATGTACACAATATTGTATCAAGTATATCCTTCCACCTGCTGGACATGGTATTTATTATGTTGGGAGGCTACTGGTTAGTTCACTGAAAAACTGCAAGGCAGTTTCATAAGTGTAAAACACTGCATGCTAGATACATGCGATATTGGCGCCATGTTCGCGTAGTTACAGCATAGGTTAGACTAGATGTTGTCGTGTTGTACTCATCTTTCCAATCTGTCTGCATGCTCTCCGGTGTATCACATTACACACGAAACAGTTTTGACCACACCCACAACACAGGAAAAGTACTGTACTGTCTTTTCTTTTGGCTTCCTTATAATGTGATCATCTTGCTAACATGATTATTCATCACTGATACTTCCTGCCATGAATATATCTTTCTGCTTGTGATGCCATGAATGATGTTATCATACAGGGTGAAGAGTCAGATGTATAACTATCATTCACAAAATGCCATCTTATATTATTAAATAATGAATCTCCCCTTGTCCTTTACATATCTTAATTTTTATGAGTGAATTTTGTTTGGGTGTTCTTCAAATCTGTAAATTAATCTTCTGGAAATATCTAAGGAAAATAATAGACATTCATAATGCTAGTAAAAATAAAAATGTGTTTAAAAAGACTCATGCATTTGAAACAAAAAAGGACATTCCAAAGTGAATTGGTAACAGGGAAATACTTGGTTAAATTTCATGTTCATGTGGGTTATCATGTTCCAAAACAAGTACTACTGATAGAATTATGGACAGAATAAAAGAATATGTGGAAAGTTCAGGTTGTATGCAGTTGAATATTATAAATCCAAACTACAGTGTGTGCAGTTTTGCATTTTGCACAAAGGATGCAATACAACACTTGAGAAGACTATCTAAAATTCATTATTATCATAGGGTCATTGAAAACTCATCTCTCAGTCACTAAATCAATAGAGATCTTTAGAGCTTGTCATGTTACATTTTAATTATTTTTCAGATTAAGTTTGGAGAGACTTCAACATAAACAGCTTACAGAAGTTCTTCCTGCTCTGGATGATGATATTTCAATCTTTAACTTTGTATCTTCAACACAGAATCCTATAACATGGAATCAGTACATGAAGTACAATGAAATTGGGAAAGAATACCCAAGTATGCGAGTTCTGTGGTATTACTGCTTACAACTTCATAAGTACAGGATTCTACACAACTTGAGTGTTGTGTTTCTACACTTGCTGCCGGCCATCATTGTAGACAGTATGGCTAGGCTTGCTGGGAAGAAGCCGATGTGAGTTTCTGAAACAAAATAGCACATGTTTAGAGCATTGCAAGGTTTGAATTGCTATAAGAAATTCATGTTACCGTGCATCGTAACAGATTTCTTTTTAAATAACCAACTAGACACACTAATTATCCAAATTTATTTTGTCATATAACTCTACATGTTTTGGGCTGTCATCAAAACCTGCACGAAACTTACCAGTGCCGAATGTACAGTAGAAAACTCCTGATGATGGGCAGAGAAGATGCCTGAAACATGTAGAGTTTTATGACAGAATATATTTGGATAATTAGTGTGTCTGGTTGGTGATTTAAGAAGAAATTCCTAAATATTCAGGTCATTAAGAGTGTTCATAAAATGCATTTTCAAGTAATGCACATTTGAATAGTGTTCTTCTTTTTAATTCTGTGTGAACAAATGTGTCTTTCACAACATTTTCTATTTCATGAAAGTAGGGTAAACCTATAATTTTTTTTATATATTTTCCACAATATTTGTACTCTGTAACTGCTTCAGGTTTGCTAAGAAATGCTTACAATTTGTAAGCAGAATAGTGATTATCATGTTCAGTTCAAAATGAAGAAATTCCATTGCATTTTATTCTGCTGGTTTCTGTTTACAGTACATTTCCATTACCTGCGGAATAAGTAAATTAGTTTAATGTTATAAAGGGCAACAATGTATTTTCTGAACATAACATTCTTATCTACTTTGGTAACTTTCATCTATACATACAATAAGCCGGAGTAACTTCCAACATACTTTTATGATAAATATGAAGGATATCTTGAAGTGGTTATGCTATCACATATATTGTGACAAAACATTGTTCAGTAAACTGTGTACGTTGCAGGTAATGTGGAGTAATTCACAGACAGGGAATATCAGTAGCATTTACCAACATTACTTGTAGGACTGGCTACCTTGAAAGTGGGGAACCATGTTAATGGTTTAATTTATTCAGGCATTTTCCATTTCTTTGACGAGTGAAAAATGACAAGGAAAGTATTATACTGTCCATAAAATATGGCTACTGATAAAGTTCATATTGATATGTGATATTTTAACTAATGTATTCAAGATTGTTACTCATGTCTGTTATGGCAATATTTGATATGCTGCTATTTGTATATGTACTTGCAAATAAAACATGGAAACTGACTGCTGATACCAGGTAAATATGTCATAGAAATCAGCTGATTTCCATAATGTGTCACCTGTTTCAGTTTGTGGAAAGCTTACCAGAAGATTCACAAGTTTGTTGATGTGATTGCTTACTTCTCCATTCAGCAGTGGAAGTTTACAGATCACAATGTGCAAGCATTGTGGAGCAGGATGACTCCTCTAGATCAAGAGCTGTTTGATTTTAATGTTGCCAAACTTGATTGGCAGTCTGTATTCAAAAATTGTATGCAGGGTCTACGTGTCCACTTGACAAAAGAACCTCTTGACAACTTGCAAGTTGCAAGAAAGCGCTATCAAAGGTGCAGTCAGGAAGTGTTTAATAACTTACTAATTATTTCAAGCTCTCTAATGGTCCACAGATGATATTCATCCTGCTTATTGGTTTTGGCACCAGATAAAAGTGGGCTGTGTGTTGTGCTCATGCTCTTCAGATCTCTATGACCTTCTGAGGTAATGTTGTCCAGGGTGGTCATGTCATAAAGTCAGATCCTGCACTGAAATCTACCCTAATACCACTACCCTGATTGGTAGCTTGTGCTTCTATGACACCTTGCTTGAAGTTAACTTTATGGATTACAGCTTTGTTTTCTTATGCCCAATATCTGCCATTTCAAAATTTATGGTGATGAGATTGGTGAAGAACTCTACTAATTAATTAATTAACCCTTTTGGTCTACAACAGTGACACTGATGTAGAATAATGTTACAAACTCTACTACAGCCTAAGGGTCAATCAGCCTAACAGTCTAACACAAAATAATCACTCAACTGGAGTCCTCACCCCCTGGTACAGTTGGTCACAGTGCACACTAACTTGAGATGATAATGAAGCTGAGCACCACTGTTGTATTAACAGTTGCAAAATTGCTAATGGCAAATTAATACAGGTTCACAGAACAACTGTTGTTTTTCCTCTCTATCTTAACTTCTCAGCATACTTAAGATAATTACTAACTGATGAGCTATGTTGCAAAAAGGTACATGAATTGTCTTTTAACATATGATAAAACAGTGCTGACTAGCCATTGCAACTAGTTCTGACTGCTTAGTGTTTCTTCATTTCATTATTATTATTATACTGGATTAGTATAGCTTAGTAAGAGCATTTCTGTAACTGTTTTCCAAAGACTAAAATTTACACAAGTTAAGTGATAGCTGCACATTATGCTGTTTTACTGGCATTTTGGACATGCTTACTGCCTCCAACTTCAGGGTAAAATTGAAGTGTGTATTCACTTTGAAGGTGAAGATGAAGGCAGCATGTTCCTCTAAAACTTTGGTAAAACATCACTTTTCTGTGAAGCCATCATGCCAAAAGAGGATAAATATCTCTCTACTTGTTTTATACTACCACATATACTTAGGTTGTGGGTTGATAAATTTGTTGTGTAAGTTAGCCAAGAAAAGAAAATTACAAAAAAAAAAAAGCTATATTCTAATGTTGGAGCTGGGATACTTTAATCACTCCAGCTAGTAGTATTTGGGTTGGAAGATGAGGAGTTATATTCCACAGACAGGCAGGAGATTTGTTTCTTCTCCAAAATGCCCAGACTGGCACTGTGGCCCACCCATCTTCCTACTGAAGGGGTACAGAGGGCTTTTTCTCCTGGGTAAAGCAACCAGGGAGTGAAAGTGACCACTCACCTCCATCTAGTGCTGAGGTTAAGAATTAGTGGAGCTATGTCTTCATGACATGCATACTCATATTTATTTTTATTATTTTCCTCTATGCTAAGGATATGTGGTGGTGTATTACTTAATAACTGAGCTGAAGGTTACACAGTAAAGGAGGTGAAAAATTATAATTTAAACTTTCTGTGAATTTGTGATATTTATATGACATATGTTCTTAAACTGACATACTAAAACATGGAGTTGGTTTCAGGATGAATAATGCATGTATGGTATTACTAGTTTGCATATTTGTAATTCTCTCAGAATCTTTACAGTGCAAATCATGTTATTTCAGCCTCTAAGCTGTAGAAACTACATTAATTATGTCATTCTCTTTTCAGATTGAAGATTGCACATTACACTGTGGTGTACTCAACGTGCTTCATTCTGCTTGCCATCATAATCTGGATCACCATAAGCATGATGATGTGATATTTACATAAGCTGGAAGATTACCAGATGTAAACAATTGCTTCTAAAATTAATCAGATACAAATAATATAAGATATAGTATTATAACCAGAAGGTTACATGGTAGTTTCCTGTCAATATTTTATGCTTCTTACTGCTACATATATTACAGATACACCATGCTCTTCTATGGATTCACAGCAGATACTGTAATATCCTCTTATTTTTGAGAAATTATGCAAATAAAGTGAAGTAAAATTTTTTTTTTAAATTACAAACTGAATTCTGTTTATAACATCATTCAGTATTCTGTCTGACGACAGGTCCAAAGCCTCATCCAAAATGATGCCTCCATATAGTGCGATCTAGAGCTTTCTCCTTCAAATGAGAATATCCTCTCCTGTCCTTAAGGTCATCCAGTAGCTTCTTACATCTTCTTCCTCGTCTTCTTGCCACTTCCATCTATCCCCTTATCTTTCCTTCGATAACTTGTTTTAGAAGGCAGTTTCTACGTAAGATGTGACCAATCCAGTTAGCCTTCCGTTTTCTTATTTCGTGTAGGATATTCCTCTGCTCATTG
>Ga0209628_10002976_pt1 | contig 11698 bp, 9 predicted proteins | sample TergutCu122P4_FD_187285 | JGI IMG/M metagenome (GOLD analysis project Ga0209628, IMG submission 187285) | Cubitermes ugandensis P4 segment gut microbial communities from Kakamega Forest, Kenya - Cu122 P4 (SPAdes) (version 2) | ecosystem: Host-associated > Arthropoda: Insects > Digestive system >...
ATTTTCAGTTGGTACAATTAATTCTTATGTAGGATTATTGACGTATTCAATTGATTATTACAGAACATACATTCAAATTCCTATTGACAGCCAATTTGTATGTTGTCAAATCTGGGGTCGTTTTCCTGATGTTTATCGTGGTGGTTTGCCCGGGGAGGTGTATGTGAGTTCTATGTTTCCATATAACAATCAATTTAATCCCGATGTAAAATATAAAGTATCTTTTAGTGCAGATACAGGGCATACTTTTCGGCACGTGTATGAAAGTGAATTTCTTGAGGCAGATGGCTCTTATCCCATATTTATGTCAGACCGCGAGCCGGGCGTGTTTTATATTATTAAAAGTTATGAAATAGAAGATTTTAACCCTTTGGGACATCACACAAAAATTTGTATTGAGTATTACCGAGATTACGGCGAAATATTGGAAGCCACCTTTTGCCACGATTTACACAAGAGTTATGAGTATGAGGAAACTATATGTGCTCATACTACTTTGTTAGCATCCACTGTTCATCAAAATTCCATTCAATTACAATGGGTTAATTCGGCAGATAGTATTAGAGGGTATCATGTTTTTAGAAACAATACGCGCATAACAAGCCAAATGTTAACGGAGCCTGCTTATTTAGATGAGAACTTGCCCAATGGAAATTATGAGTATTATGTAAGAACGTATTATGAGGAGGGGTGTGCGTCGGACAGTTCAAATCATGTAAAGGTAGAAATTGGGGTGGGAGTTAAAGAAAATGTTACCCCTCATTTTACTATTATTCCCAATCCTGCCACAAATCAAGTAACTATTTCATCTGCAACACCTTTTCATTCGGTAGAAATCATTAACTTTTTGGGGCAAACGGTGGTTTCTCAAACTGCTGCGGGCAATACTGTTACTATCAATACTTCTAATCTTAATAGCGGGATTTATTTTGTTCGTGTGTTGTTTGAGGGTGGAAGTAGTATAAAAAAATTGGTAAAGCAGTGATTTTAAGGACGAATAAAAAACCTAATTTTCACCTCATTTAACAACTAAACAACCTTAGTAGCGCAACGGGATAAGACACACAATATGACCTAATTACCTTATTAAAATTCCAAATTAGGTAATAAGGTTTTGTTTACATGAACGTGCATTTTTCTACTAAGGTTGTCTTGTAGTTAACATAATGTAAAAATTAGGTTGAACTACACCATAGTTTTGTAAAAAAAAGATAATTTCGCCTCATTAATTACGCAAAATGAGTCTGTTTCGTTTGAATTTACTGAATATCCCTTTTTATTTTATCCAACCAATTCTTATCGTTTGAGTTTTCATAGTGTTCCAATTTATTAAAAAGTTCGTCTAAAGTAGTGGCAACAATCAGTAAATCGAAATGAAAATCGCGGAGGAAGCCTTCGTTTTTAAATATTTTTAATTGTTCAATAAGTGGTGTATAATAACCGAAAGCGTTTAAGATGGCAACAGGCTTGTGATGCAATCCGAGTTGTGCATCTGTAAGTGCTTCAAAAAATTCGTCCATAGTTCCGTAAGAGCCGGGTAAAGCCACGAGTGCGTCGGCAGAGCGCTCCAGCATTTGCTTCCGTTCGCTCATGGTATCTACCAAGTATAATTCTTCCAATGTGGTATCAAGGACGGTAGAATTGGAAAAAAAAGAGGGGGCAATACCTATTACTTTCCCGTTATGGGCACGGCAGGCATCAGCGGCGGCTTTCATTAATCCTAACGCAGCGCCTCCATAATATAACGTAACTTGATGTTGTGCACACCATTGCCCAAAAGCAGCAGCAAGTGCTTGGTATTTCGGATGGAAGCCATCGGCAGAACCGCAAAATAAAGCGAGCGAATTAATAATCATTGTTGTATTATTTTGGTTAAGCCAAACTGAATTAAAGAAATGAGAATGTAAAGCAAAATAATAAGTGGAAATGCTGCTAATTTAAAGGCTACCAATAAAAATGCCGACAAAAACAAAAAAAGATACCGTACCCGGTTATTCTTAAAATTATAGGTGGAAAATTTTAAAGAGAACATGGGGAATTCGGAAATAAGTAATATGGAGGAAACGAATGCTATTCCAAGCAATATCCAAAAATTACCTAATAATGGCAAGTGCTCTGCTGCGAATGGCAGAAAAGCGATAAAAAATGCATTTGCCGGTGTCGCTAATCCGTAAAATTCATGTTCTTGATTTTCATCATTATTAAATTTGGCTAAACGATAAGCGGAAAAAGGAACAATGATAAAAGCAAAGTAGGGAAGAATTGTGAGTGGGAAAAATTGCAATTCAGGCATTAAATTTGTAAAACAAAAATCCATCCATAGATAAAAGATAGTGGCAGGTGCAAGTCCAAACGAAATTACATCGGACAGAGAGTCTAAATCGGCGCCAATGGTTGATTTTACTTTCAATAACCGTGCAAGAAAACCATCAAGAAAATCAAAAATAGCAGCGGCAAATATTAACAAAGCAGCGGTTTCTAAGAAGCCTCTAAAAGCAAAAACTATGGAAATAGCTCCGAAAAACGCATTACAACAAGTAAGTAGATTAGGAATATGTTTTTTCATCATTTTAACTTCACAATATAATAATTCTTCTTTCCCCGCTGAATGAGAATATACTTTTCGTTTAAAACAGAAGATAGATTAATAACATAAGTATCAGTAACTTTTTCTTTATTAATTGAAACTCCGTTTTCTTTCAAAGTTCTACGTGCTTCACTCTTGGTAGGGAATATTTGGGTAACATCTGTCAGAAAATCTACAATATTTATTTCTTCTGTTATAATGACTTTGTTAATTTCTACCTGGGGTACGCCTTCAAAAACGGATAGGAAAGTTTTTTCAGAAAGTGCGGCTAATGAGGTTGCCGTTCCTTTTCCGAACAAAATTTCTGAGGCAGCCACAGCAGCATCATATTCCGCTTCGGAGTGTACACGGCAGGTTACATCTTTTGCTAACGTTTTTTGCAACAAGCGTAAATGCGGTGCTTCATCATGTGCTGCCTCAATTTGTTCAATTTCAGTTGCCCTTAATAGTGTAAAAATTCGAATATATTTTTTAGAATCTTCATCTGAGCAATTAAGCCAAAACTGATAAAATTGGTATGGCGAAGTTTTCTCAGGGTCTAACCAAATATTACCTTTTTCGGTTTTACCGAACTTACCCCCATCAGATTTGGTAATAAGCGGACAAGTAAGTGCAAACGCTTCGCCGCCTGCTTTTCTGCGAATCAACTCCGTTCCGGTGGTAATGTTGCCCCACTGGTCACTACCGCCCATTTGCAATTTACAACCGTAGGTTTGATACAAAAATAGAAAATCGTAGCCTTGTACCAATTGGTAGGTAAATTCCGTAAACGACATTCCTTCGCCTTCTCCGGAGAGCCGTTTTTTTACGGAATCTTTTGCCATCATGTAATTTACGGTAAGATGTTTTCCAATATCACGAATAAAATCGAGAAACGAATATTTGTGCATCCAATCATAATTATTCACTAACATGGCTGCGTTAGGCACGTTATCTTCAAAATTTAAAAATTTGACAAGTTGTTTTTTAATACTTTCCTGATTTTTACGCAAGGTTTCTACGTCCAACAAATTACGTTCTTGCGATTTTCCTGACGGGTCGCCAATCATACCGGTGGCGCCTCCCAGCAATGCAATCGGTTTGTGCCCGCAAAGTTGGAAATGTTTCAACATCATTACACTTACCAAATGGCCAATGTGCAATGAGTCTGCAGTTGGGTCAATGCCAACGTATGCTAAAGTTGTTTCTTTTTGCAACTGCTCTTCGGCACCGGGCATTATATCGTGCAACATGCCACGCCATTTTAATTCTTCTACAAAGTTCATCGTTTTCTATTTTTCAATCGTGCTTTTTCCGCTTCATTTTTTTCATATTCTTGTAAAAATCGCGGAATCATATCCTTGGAAATATTCCTATTTAAGATAATAATTTTTTCTTGATTAATAATGTAAAATTGCGGATTGGTGTTAATATGATACGCTTTTGTCCAATCTATATTACCTTTTGTTCCTCCTACATTAATCCATGTGTATCCGTTATCTCTAATATATTTTTTCCAACGTTCAATATCGTCTGTTCTATTTACGGCATACACATCAAAATTAAGTTGCCCGATATTAGCTAAGGAATCATATACCGCTTTCAGTTCTTTAGATTCTTTGGAGCATGTGCCGCAATTTTGGTCATAAAACCATAAAATTCTGTATTTTTTAGGCATATCGTATGAAGAATAAGAATTTCTGATATCTTGCGAAGTATCCGGTAAAATCATTTCTACCGATTTATTGCCAATGAGCAAGGGCTCCAAATCTTCAATTCGCATACTGTATTTCTTTATCAAATCTTCATCCATCCACGTGCATTTTCCTTTAAGCTGGTTATTTTTAACTATATGCACATAAACAGCATCATGTCCAATAGCTTTGCTGTGTTCAAACTCGTATGATAAAAACTGTACTAAATGGCGATACATTAAACTATCGGGAGTTACTTTCGCCAGTATTAAATCTATGTATCTCTTTATTGTATCTATTTCTTGATGCCAAAGAACTTTTTTGAAATAATCGTTCAATTTGGGCTCATAAGAGGGTAAAAATAAAAATCTTCTGTCAGTCAAATCAAAATTATCCCAATAATGAGTTCTATAATAAATCATTTGAAATAAAGAATCTATTGTGCCGTCTTCATATACCGGTGGGTCGGGTATTTCTATGTCGCGATACGATTTTTGTAATTTTGAAAACAAAAATGTTGGATTTTTTGTAATTAATTCAGAAATAAACGATTCCATTTCTTTGTGCAGATTTTGCATCAATGCTACATAATAATCCAGACTATCTTTCATCTCTTGCTCATAAAACTCTTTAGCTTTATTATTCCATTCGTGTCTTTTCTTTTGAGCTTCAATAGTTTTTTGTTGAAAGCGTAACATTTCAGCATTTTCGGGAGAACCCACTACCGAAAAATTATTCACATTTCCGGTTGTATCTAAATTGTATGTAAATTTTTGATTTCCATCAATAATAAAATTTAACATAGGGCGCTTTTTTCCGGATACCAACGAGTACATCCCTTCATCGTACTTTCCTTCAAAAATAAAGGAACACTTCCCATTATTATAGGCTGAGTCTTTTAGCATTAACTTATCTCTATAATGAATAGCCAATAACATTTGTTCATCATCACAATTTTTAATATTGAAGACTAATTTATGCTCCGGCGCAATTTTTGGTTTGCCTTTTTGCGCTGAAAGTGATGCAAAGAGCAGAAAACAGAATGCAAAAAGCAGAAAACGTGATACGTAACGACTGTAACTCATAATTTTATTTTTTACACATAGATAGATGCAGATTTTATGCAATGGCAAAAGTATAAAAATTCTTCAATTTTACAAAGTTATGGGTTAATCATAGAAGTGCAGAATCTACCTTTGCTCAAATTCAGCAAAAATTTCTTCGGCAGATTTACCAAGAAACTCAAAATTGACCGCCGAAGAATCTGATGGATACCTCGCTATAAATGCTCTATAAAAAAGTTCGGCATTTTCATAATCATCCAAAATATCTTCGTAAACAACACCTTTGTAGAAAATACACTCTTTAATGCCGTTAAATTCAGGATAAATTTTTTGAATATCATCAAAAATAGTCAATGCTTTTTGTGCGTATAATTCCATTTCTTTAGAGTTTTGATTTTTAGAAACTTTTGCAACCATCATTGCCATTAACCCCGCTTTATAAAGAAACTCCGATGATATAGGGTCTTCCGGATATGTATGAGCAAATTTTTCTGCTTCTGCAATATAATCTTTAGTAATTATGGGATTAAATTCACCCAAATTATCCAATGAATCAATCTGTTGAAACAAATACAATGCATGAGTTTGTGATTTTCCTTTTTCGTGCAGCAGTTTGTTGTTCGATTCTCTGTGACAACTTGTTCCCAAAGCCATTATAAAAATGGTAATCCAAATCAATAATTTTGATTTCATATTAATTATGTTTTGATTTATATTTCGGTTTTGTTTTTCCTGAAGCAATATCGTTTAATTTTTTCTTGATAATCATTTTTCTAATGGAAGAAACCCTGTCGGTAAAAACAAGACCGTCTAGATGGTCTAATTCATGAAGAATCACTCTTGCTACCAACCCTTTAAAATGAGTTGTTTTTCTTTCACCTTCTCGGTTGGTGTATGATAAAATTACCTCCGATTTACGAACAATATCTTCTCTTATCTCCGGCAAACTCAAACAACCTTCGTTGAAAGTAAAATCATCGCCCAAGATTTCTATTACTTGCGGATTGATAAACACTTCTTTTAATTCTTCTACATCGGGATAAGATTCTTTAAAAGCGTGAGAATCAATAACAAACAACCGTAACGAACGTCCTACCTGAGGAGCGGCAAGTCCTACCCCTTCAGCATGGTACATAGTAACAAACATCTCATCAATAAGTTCTTGCAAATGTGGTTCATCTTCGGAAACTTCATTTGCTTTCTTTCTTAAAATAGGATGTCCGTGAAGGTGTATGGTAAGCATTTTTTGTAGAGTTATTGAATTAAAAAATTTAAATCTTTAAACTGTTTATATTGTAAATACGACTGCAAGATAATCGTGGCGCTTATTTTATCTAACAATGCTTTATCTGCGCGTGTTTTTTTATTGACACCTGCTTCAACAAGCGTTTGGAATGCCATTTTAGAGGTAAACCGTTCATCAAAACGCTCAATATTAATATCTTTAACCTCTTTTTTTAACCTATTGACAAAAGGCTCAATAAAACGTGCCGCATCCGAATCGGTGTTTTTCATGGTTTTGGGATGTCCCACTACAATGGTATCTACTTTTTCCTTTGTAATATAGTTTTTTAAGAAATCAAAGGCATGAGAAACATGTATAGTTTCGAGCGCATGCGCACAAATTTGCAATTCATCGGTAACTGCAAATCCCACTCTTTTTTGTCCGTAATCAATGGATAAAATTCTACCCATAAGCATTTTAAATTCGGAGCCACTTTGCGGACTCGAACCGCAGACCTACGCATTACGAATGCGTTGCTCTACCAACTGAGCTAAAGTGGCTTTTGCAGCCGCAAAAATAAAATATTTTAGTTATGTGTGATTTGGAGTGAAAACTTAACCTCTTTTTTATTGTCTGTATAATATTTTAAAAATTTCATGTTTATTTGCAGATTCATTAATATCCATTCCAATGGAAAAATCAAAAATAATAATCCTTTCTGCTTTCTGCTTTCTGCTTTTTCCTTTTTTCCTTTTCGCACAATCACTCACTGGTCGTGTTACCGAATTTTCCGAAGGAGGAATAGAAACACCGGTTCCGGGAGCTATTTTACAGTGGCTCAATTCCCCTATTGGTACAGTTTCCGATATTGAAGGAAAATTTACCTTAGAGCGAGTAAAAAATACCGATATATTAGTGGTAAGATATGCATCGTATGATAATGACACCATTACGGTAGCCAAAGAACAAAAAGTGTTAAATATTGTTTTGTCTTCTTCGCGTATGTTGGATGCTGTAACTGTTGTAGCAAGAGAGGGTTCCTTTATTTCTATAAAGCCAATTTTTACGCAAGTAATTACTAATGAGGGCTTGCGGCGTGCTGCCTGCTGCAACTTGTCGGAAACTTTTGAAAGTACCATCGCAGTAGATGTGGAATACGCAGACGCAGTAAGTGGCGCAAAGCAAATTTCAATGTTAGGATTGGCAGGGATTTACACACAAATTTTATTAGAAAACGTACCTTATATTAGATTGTTAGCCAATCAGTTTGGCTTGGGCTACGTGCCCGGTCCATGGATGGAGATGATTAGCATTTCTAAAGGAACTGCATCGGTAAGCAATGGTTACGAAGGGATAACCGGACAAATTCAATTGGATTTTAAGAAACCCGAAACCAATAAAGAAAAGTTGTTTTTGAATCTGTTTGCCAACAGCATGGGAAAAGGCGAGTTGAATTTGAATACTCGTTTTAATATGGATAAAAAAGGATTAATATCCAACCTGTTTCTGTTACATGGTGAAGGACAGTTCGCCAAAATTGACCATAACAAAGACGGTTTTATGGATGTGCCGCAAAATTACCAAATCAACGGAATGTATCGTTTGGATTATATGTCCCCAAATGGAATATTTGAAGGCAGAACTATGCTCGGTTATCTGTTTGAAGACAGAATTGGAGGAATGAAGAATTTTAACCCTAAAAAAACGATTTCGGAATTAGTTACCGACTCAATTTGGGGATTGCGTATTAAAACTCATAAATTGGATGTAATAACCAAAAACGGTTTCATGATTAATGGAAGTGAACTTCAAAGTATTGGAACCATTCTGTCGTTTAATTACCAAAAAGACCAATCGCAATTTGGCACACGATTGTACAATGCTTCTCAATTAAGCGGTTATGCTAATGTGATTTACTCCGGAAAGTTTGGAGTTATGAAGAATCACAGAATTGGTGCGGGAGCAAGTTTTCAGATAGACCAACTGTATGAAAAACTGGATAGCTTGTGGAATCTAAGGGAGGTTTGTCAATATAAAAATAGAAGAAATGAAACAGTTCCCGGTCTTTTTGCCGAATATGCGTACACCATTGAGGAAAAATTTATCATCATGCCGGGATTCAGATTGGATTACAACTTCTACTACAAACAACTGTTTTGGACACCGCGCATACACTTGAAATGGCAACCCACACACGAAACTTCCGTCAGAATCTCTGCAGGAAAAGGCTACCGCTCCTCAAACCCCATTATCGAAAACTTATCCTTATTAGTTAGTAACCGGAAATTTGAATTCTCTGAACCCTTAGTAGCGGAAGAAGCATGGAACACCGGAATTAGTTTGGTGCAATATTTTAATATGCCGGGCGGAAAATCTACCTTTAGCATTGATTATTATTATACCCATTTTATGAATCAAACGATTATAGATTTGGATATTAACCCGCATGAAGTGTTAATTTATAATTTAAACGGTAATCATAATGGAAACGGAAATTTATCTTATTCTCACTCAGCACAAGTGGAGTTTATTTTAATGCCTTTTAAACGTTTTGAAATTACATTGGCCTATCGTTTTAATGATGTACGTTTGACCACTGCAAAAAAGTTACAACAAAAAACATTAATGAGCCCACACAAAGCCCTGTTGAATCTAAATTATGCATTACCATACGATAAATGGAAATTTAATGTTACGTTTCAGTACAACTCGCCGATGCGTTTGCCTGATATGAGTAACAATCCTGAAAAATATCATCCAAAGGTGAATAAAAACGGGAAATCTCCCGCATGGGTAATGATGAACGCGCAAATTACAAAAAAATTCCGTTTGTGGGAACTCTATATCGGTGGGGAAAATATGCTGAATTACAGACAGAAAGATCCGATTATTGCCGCTGACCAACCATTTGGAGAATATTTTGATGCTTCGGTAATCTACATGCCTATTACAGGAATTATGGGATATGTTGGGATGAGATTAATGCTAAAATAGTTTTAATTTTTGCGTCTATTATTCGTACAAAACTTTTCTATATCACTAAATTTCTCAATGAATCACCTTACAATTTAGCCCACGTTTTGCAAGTTCCTCCTTAATGGTATCCAATTGCTTTTTTTGTTGTAAGTTAATGGTAACCAATATCATAACATGCCCAATGGGTACGGAAGTGATGGAGCGTTCGTGAATAATATCCTGAATATTTGCTTTGAGATTATCAAAAATAGCTATAATTTTTTGCAATTCTCCGGCATGGTCGGGCACAATTACTTGAAGTGTAGTGCGTAAACCTTCCAAATACATACCTTGGTCTATAATTTGCTGTAACAAACTCATATTAATGTTTCCGCCACTGATAATGGGAACAACATTTTTTCCAATATATGTTGATTTGCGTGTAATGGCGGCTGCCAATGCTGCTGCACCTGAAGGCTCAACGAGCAATTTTCCCCGTTGTAGCATCAAATAGGCGGCATGGGCAATTTCAGTATCACTTATGGTGATCAATTCATCTACATATTTTTCAATAATGCCAAAAGTTAGGTCACCCGGGCGTTTCACAGCAATCCCATCGGCGATGGTAGCTGTGGAGGGTAGCGCAATTATTTTGCCTTTTTTGTGAGAAGCTAACATAGAGGCTGCATTCTCGGCTTCAACACCAATAATTCTTATGGCGGGATTCATCTCTTTCATGGCAATAGAGATTCCGCTTATCAATCCGCCGCCGCCAATGGGAACAATTACGGTATCCACATCCGGACATTGATGAAATATTTCCAAACCCACAACACCTTGTCCTGCAATAATTTGAACATCATTAAACGGATGAATATAAGTAGCGTTATGCGTTTGGCAATACTCTTGCGAAGCGGCAAAAGCATCGTCAAACGAATCGCCGGTTAAAATCACGTCGGCGCCATAAGCACGTGTGGCATTGGCTTTGGTAGGCGGAGTAAAGGTAGGCATAAAGATAGTACTCTTCAAGCCCAATTTGGTAGCGGAAAATGCTACACCTTGTGCATGATTACCAGCCGATGCCGCCACAACCGGAGTTTTTTTCTCCTCTTTTGTAAGATGATAAATTTTGTTAAAAGCACCCCGCACTTTAAATGAGCCGGTGGTTTGTAAATTTTCCAACTTCATTAAAATATTAGTGCCTGCTAATTTCGAAAACGTTTTCGTGGGCATTAAAGGAGTACTTTTTATCGTATCGCGCATGGTTTGTTGCGCAGCGATGATGTCGGCGTATTTAATCATGGAATTAAAGGATGAGGTATTAAAGTAAAAAAATGGGATATCTTAATTTGAAGCTCGTCACTTCTCAGGCGTAACCACTTCCGAGTAATGCCCATAAGCGGGGCATTTAGGCGCTGTGTAGCAAGAAACAGCTATAAATGCAAGGATGGTAAAGCAGAGCGTAATAATCATTATTTGTTTTGTAAAACATTTTGAGATTGGATTCTTTTTCATATTGACGTTTAATTTTTGGTTTTTGGGGTATAATGATATTTCAAAAATTCAAGAGTAATATTTTTACAAGCATAAATAATAACGTTGCAAATAAAAAAACGGTATAAGGTGGCTCTTATTTTTTTGCACACACTAAACAATACAAACTTTTTCTATTTTTGCAACCAAATATTAACCCAATATAATTTTTATGTAATATTTAGAAAAGAAAAACAACGAGCTTTGCCTCTTAATCTCAATCCTGCAAACGACCAAATTATTATGTATGGGAGCTCTTAATTGTGCGAAAGTTCATACCCGGAAGGTGTGAGTTGCTTTCGTGCTTATTTCCATACAAATGCTTTGGTCGGCTATCAGGATAAAATAAGTAGTTTATGAACAATTTCACGCCTTTTACTTACCAAAGAATATTCAAAAAATTTTCCATAGCACTTGATAATATGTGGATATTTGAAAAAACGCAATTTCGAATAGGTTAAGCCGGTGCGGTGCGTGTTCCACCCGCATTGGCTACGACCAAGGCGCCCCGCAGGGAAGTATCACACTCTTTGAATAATTGAATACTTTCCTGCCAACCGCGCCTCAGGATGCGTTTAGCGCACATAAAACTGTTCGTATGGCATTTATGGCACACCTCATTATTTTGGAATGCGAAAGTACGAAAAAATAAACATACCGA